>ERZ1108168.71-NODE-71-length-100730-cov-10.461455_pt1 | contig 100730 bp, 101 predicted proteins | sample MGYA00403704_ERZ1108168 | MGnify/ENA primary metagenome ERZ1108168 (study PRJEB35170, sample SAMEA104062421) | human gut metagenome | biome: human gut; feature: human-associated habitat; material: faeces | place: Denmark | collected 2012-06-12 ...
GAAACAATACTTTCCCGATAAAGTACCGAATTTACAGAATTCAATCCAAGAAACTAAGTTTAGATACGTAAGACAGATCCTATATACTTTTCATCCTTTAAGGTAAGCTCAGATTTGATGGATCGATCCTTGAAAGATTCTGACATCAGGATAAATAAGTTTAAATAGTTGGATTCGGGCAAGATTAACAAAAAAGAAGGTCTGCTTTGTAGAAAGTATTGGCCTGAATGAGCGTGAAATCATAATTGAATAAAAGAGGGACGACTAAGTGATAAGCATGTTTCAGTTCTTTCCGAGCTCTAGGCAAAGCAGAGCTTTTGAAGTAGCAATAGGCGCTTTAAATCTGTGACAAATACAGATTTAAGGCGCCTTTGTTATTGGGTGCCATAATTCACTACCCAGAATTCAGAAAGAACCTACTTTGGATCTTCTCTGATAGTTCCATTATTCTGTTTAGGCTAACGAAAAAGAAAAGCAATCAAAGTCCTGGACTCTGACTGCTTCATTTCAATTTCTGAAGAATTCAATCTTCTTCTTTTTCAATATTTGCGGTTTTGATAACCTTTTCGGCAATCGGCTGCGGGGCTGGTTCATAGCGATCAAACTCAATCACGAAGGAACCGCGGCCCTGCGTCATTGAACGCAGCTCTGTTGAATATTTCATCATTTCAGCCATCGGCACTTCCGCCGTGATCTTCTGTTCTTTTTCATCCACTAAATCCATGCCGAGAATAATTCCGCGGCGTTTGTTGAAATCGCCGATAATCGTGCCGGTATATTCCTCTGGAATCAAAACTTCAACCTTACCGATTGGTTCAAGCAGGATTGGTTTGGCTTTCGGCATTCCGGCTTTGTAGGCCAGACGGGCCGCGGCTTTAAAGGCAATTTCCTTCGAGTCGACTTCATGATAGGAGCCGTCGGTCAGCGTCGCTTTGACACCGACAACCTTATATCCAGCCAGAACTCCCTTTTCCATGCATTCCCGCAGACCGGCTTCAACGGCTGGGAAATACTGCTTCGGAACAGCACCACCGAAAACAGATTCCGCAAAGACCATTTCATCCCCATCGCACGGTTCAAATTTAACGAAGACATGACCATACTGACCTGCACCGCCGGACTGCTTTTTATGCTTGCCTTCAGCCGTGACTGTGCCGCGGATCGTTTCACGATACTGAACCTTCGGCTCCGTGGTCGTGACTTCAACCTTATATTTGGATTTCAGCTTGCTTAGGATGACGTCGATATGCTGAACGCCCATGCCGTACAACACCGTTTCCTTGGTTTCCTTATTCTTATCCAGACGGATCGACGGATCTTCTTCACACATCCGCTGCAGACCCATGCTCATCTTGTCTTCATCCGCTTTGGTCTTCGGCCAGATCGCAACGCCCAGCATCGGTTTCGGGAATTCGATTGGAGCATAGGTAACCGGCTTTAAGCGTGTTGCTAGCGTGTCGTTGGTATCGGTGAACTGCAGTTTGACAACTGCGCCGATATCGCCAGTAAACAGCTTGCCAACCGCAATCTGATGCTTGCCCTTAACGATATAAATCTGATTCAGTTTTTCAATCTTGTCCTTCTGTACGTTTAAGACCTGGGCATCCGTGCTCATGACACCGGTCATGACCTTCAGCAGGGAGATCTTGCCGACAAACGGATCAATGATCGTCTTGAAAACCTGAGCCGTAAACGCTTCCTGTTCATTGGTTTCCATCAAAATCGGAATGCCGTCCAGATCCAGCGCTTCAATCATGCCCTTCTCAGCATAGCTTGGGAAGTACTCACGGATCAGATCAAGCAGACGTTCGATGCCGGTAACCTGGGTCGCACTGCCGCAGTAAACCGGACGGATATCCCCGTTGCGCACGCCGATGCGCAAGCCCTTGGCGACTTCATGTTCATCAAAGCTTTCGCCGCTGAAGAATTTTTCCATCAGTTCATCATCGGCCATCGCAATCGCCTCAGCGATCTGATTGTAATATTCTTCGACGATCTCTTTCAGCTCATCCGGTACTTCCTTCGGAGTTGTCCGATCGTCATAATACCAGGCTTTTTTACGCAGAATGTTGACAGAGCCGACAACCTTGCCCGCGCTTGTAATCGGAACTTCAAACGGAATGACCGTCTTGCCGAAATGTTCGCGCAGCTGATTGTAGGTCTGATCAAATGAAGCATTTTCCTCATCAATTTTGTTGATGAAGAAAATCGTCGGCAGTTTCTTACGGGTGACGATCTTCCAAGCTTTTTCTGTTCCCGATTCCACGCCGTCCTTCGCTCCAACGACGATCAGCGCATTATCGCCGACCGCGATGCCGCACTGCGCTTCGCCCTCGTAATCCAGATAACCCGGCGTATCAATAAAGTTAATCTTGCACTCTTTCCATTCAACTGGAGCAATTGAAGTGTAGACCGACAAACCACGTTTGATTTCTTCCGCGTCATTATCCATGACGCTCGTTCCATCTCCGGTTTTGCCCAGCCGGTCCGTTGCCTGAGTAAAATATAATGCAGCTTCGACGACGCTGGATTTGCCAGCGCCGCTGTGTCCCATCAGAACGATATTGCGGACTTCATTCGCTAAATAATCTCTCATATGGCTTCCCCCTACTTCAAATGCTCTTTCAGCTCAGCAAAGCAGTGCTCACGGACATAATGAATAGCGAGGTTGCCCTGGAAATCTTTGATGCTCTTATCTGCGCCTTGGTCCAGCAGATACAGAACCAGATCAACATATCCGCCGTAGCTGGCTCTCATCAGCGCTGTGCAGCCGGCATTATCCTGCATGTTGATATCCGCGCCGTGTTCGATCAGATATTTGATGACGTCCACCTTGCATGCCAGAACCGCTTCCATCAGCGCCGTTCTGCCCTTGCTGTCACGAGCGTTCACATTCGCTCCGTTTTCAACCAGATATTCAACGACTTCGCTCTGACCTAGGAAGGAAGCCCGCATCAGCGACGTCCGTCCGTTGTCATCATGAGAATTCACATCGGATCCTGCTTCAACCAGCATCTTGACAATTCCCAGATGACCTTTTTTTGCCGCGCCCATTAACGCCGTCTTATTGTTGACGTCACGAGCCCGAACATTTGCTCCATTATCTAGCAAGAACCGAACGATATCTTCATAACCGCGCTTAGCGCTGCGCATCAAGGCTGTCCGTCCGTCGCCGTTGGATACATTGACGTTGGCCCCTTTGGAAACACATGCACAGACTTTCGCGAAATCGCCGGCTGCCGCCGCATCCCAGAACTCTTTGTTTGTTTGATCCATAATGAATTCCTCCTTTTATTTATTCATCAAACATTGAACTTCCTGCGCATCATTCCGAAATTCGGAACCCCCTGTGATCTGCATCAGCAGGAGTATTCCTGAAAACTGAACCTTGTGCCCGATTCCTCAGTAATGGACAGCCGATTCAAGATTCCATTTTCAGGCGTAGGCGGATCTGACATGTCGCTCAACTTTGTCTGCCTGAAGCGTTCAGCACCTGAATTTCGCTGACTCCTTCGCTTCCGAAGACAAAAAAGATGGACAGTCTAAATCCATCTTAAAAACAACTGATTTTTTCCCAAAAGAACCCCGCCGAAAACACCTTCAGCTCTATCATCTCCATTTTGAGGGGCAACAAAAACTAGGCCTTTCTTCTGGTCCATGATGTTTCACTCCATTCCGGTCTTGGTTCTTTATAGCTTTATTGTAACCGATTTCATTTTTTGTTCAAGACCTTTCTTACCGAATTTCTATGAAAACTATGTTTTCGTTTGTTACATTTTGTAAACTCTTTCATTTTTGTTTTTTCCTGCTTTTTGGACTTCTTTTTTCACTGTGAAGTTGTTACAATGAAATCAAATGAGGAAAAGGAGATTCTTATGGAAGCCTGGAAAAATTACTTCAATGTCATGAACGAAATCATCGCCAACGTCATGGACAGTCAGGGCGAGGCCATCATGCAGGCAGCAAAACTGTGCGCCGACGTATCCGAGCGCGGCGGTTTAATCTATGGATTGGGCGCGGGACATTCCCACCTGGTCATCGAGGACGCCTTTTGGCGGGCCGCAACCGTCGCCAACTACGCGGCACTGCTGGAGCCCAGCGTTACCGGCACCTTTGATATTACCAAAAGTTATTTAATGGAAAACACCTATGAGGTCGGCCGTCACATCGTTGATTATCATCGTGTTACACCCAACGACTGCATCATCATCATTTCCAATTCCGGCAACAACATCGTCCCGGTCGACGCCGCTTTGCGGGCTCGTGAAAAAGGCATTCCCACGATTGCCATCACCGCGGTGGAATACAGCGACTACCTGACGACCAAGCACCAAAGCGGCAAAAAACTGAAGGATGTCTGCGATATCGTTCTAGACAACTGTTCGCTGATCGGCGATGCCGCGGTTGAAATAGAAGGCTTCCCAATGAAGATCGGCTCGACTTCTACCATTCCGGCGGTTTATCTGCAAAACGCGGTGCTGACGCAGACCGTAGAACTGCTGGTCCAGCGGGGATTAGATCCAGACGTCTATTTCAACGGCCACATCGCGTTTATGGACGCCTCGGCTGCCGATCACAACGACAAACTTGTCGACAAGTATTTTTACCGCATCCGCAATCTCTGATTTTCATAATCGGATAAGAGAAAACCGCTGATTCTGCCGGATAAGCAGAAAATCTGCGGTTTTTTTGCTGCTGTGGTTTAGGCTTCCTGCCTATCGCTTTTAGAAAGTACGTGGATCAGCCGTTGCGCAGCTTCCTCAATCACGCTGCGGGGTGCTGCGATATTCAGCCGGATAAACGGTTTTTCACATTGGTAGTGGGAACCGCTGCTGCCGTAGATATGACAGCGGTTTTCAAACAAATCCACAACCTCGGCGTCGTTATTGCAGCAGCCGCTACAGTCTACCCATAACAGAAACGTCGATTGAAGCCGCATCGGCATCAACGGAACATCAGCTTCTTTCAGCATCGTTTTAAAAATCTCGGCATTTTGGCTGACATAAGCCTTGGCCTGCTGCAGCCATGTCTCTCCCGCTGGACTGTAAGCTGCCAGCGCGGCGGCGTGGGAAAAGGTCTGATTATTCATATAGGCCAGACTGTCCCGCTCATGCTGCAACGCCTGGGCCTGATTAGCATCCGGAATAAACACAAACGAACACTGCATTCCCTGAAGATTAAACGTCTTGCTTGGAGAAAGAATTGTAATGACGTTTTGATCTACAGCGCTGGCCGCCGTCATCGTTCCATAGACCCAATCCGCATGGATTTCATCCGCCAGCACCGTGACCTGGTATTTCCGGCACAGCGAAAGCATGGCGTCCAGCTCCTGCCGCGTGAAAACCTTGGCGGTTGGATTGTGCGGCGAACACAGAATAAACATCCGGACTTCCTGCAGCTTCGCTTCAAAATCATCCAGATCCAGTTCATAATGATCCTCCTTCTGGATCAGTTCGTTCATCACGCAGCGACGCTGGTTCAGCGTGACGACCTTGCGGAAAGGACTGTAGGATGGGTTCTGGATCAAGATTCCGTCGCCCGGCTTGGTGAATGCCCGCAAACACAGAGCAATCGCCGTATTGACGCTGGGGGTGATCTGAATTGTCCGGGGATCCAGCAAGGCTGCGCTGTGTGCTTTTGCCCAGGCACACACCACCTCCGGCAGTTCCTCATCGAATTGCTGATAGCCGTAAAACGGATGTTCCGCCCGCTCGATGATCGCCTGCTGAATTGCCGGGCAGCAGGGCAGATCCATATCCGCCAGTGTCATCACCAGCGCATCCTGAGGCCGCTGCGCTGTTTTAACCGCATTATATTTGACACAGTGCGTCCCTTTGCGATCATAAATTTCATCAAAGTTCATCTTTTTTTCTCCCTCTGTTTTTTCCATTATACCACTCCATCCCCCTTTTTGCGGCAATAGAAAATGACCCGCAGTCAGGTCATTTCCGTTTTCATTTAGTTTGACTGCTCGTTTGCTTCCTCATCAATCCCCGGAATCGACCGCAGCTGCGACATCAGCGCCTCCCAGGTCAGCCGGCCGACAATCCCGTCGGCGTTTAAACCCTGATCACGCTGGAAGGCGCGCACCTGCTGATCAAGCTCGCTGTCAAATACGCCGCTGATCTTGGTTATACGGTAGCCCAGCGCCCACAGTGCATCCTGAGCGACGCAAACTTCTGTCTTTTTATCGCCTTTCTGAATCTGCGCAAAGGGTACGAAATCACTGGCTGCTTCGTTTTGATGATGCAGATGGGCTTCAATCCGGGTGTGTTCCAGATCGGTAATGACATCAAACAATTCCTGGTCTTCCGCCAAAGTGACTAACTGCTGCAGCCCCGGCAGCGACAGATTGGATCCCAAATCGACCGCTGTTCCCAGCATATGCGTTAAAATCATCGGTTCATCTGCATCCCACGCCCGCCGAAACGCCCGGCTGACACGCGGCTTCTGCCCATAGCGGCGGATCAGCTCATTCACTGAATTTAAAAAGCGCCGGGTGGACCAGCCGATCGTACGGCTGTGGGAATTGCGCATAAACTCGCCGACAGTCAGCCGGCAGCAGGTCGTATACGGCATGTTGTCCGAACAGCGCAGCGAATACGTTTCCATGTTGTTCGTTTGGTCATTGTATATCAAAATTCTCATCGGTTTCACCTCCAGTATACCTTATGCGCTTTGTGGCGAAAGGCCAAGGCCAATGACCAAATGCACCTACGTTAGGCACGTTCCCTTTCCCCGCCGGCCTGGCGTCATACCCTGTTAATGAAAGGAGGATTTACTCTTATGGCATATGTAATTCGCAGAGGTTATACTGGCTTGGCAGTCAAGAAGATGCAGCACTATTTAAATGTGCTGCGCACCACGTATCCTGACCTTCCGGTTCTGAAAGAAGACGGCAGCTTCGGTTCAGCAACCGAAAACGCCGTCATGCTTTTCCAAAGACATACCGGCTTAACCGCCGACGGCATCATCGGAACTTTAACCTGGGATAAGATTATCGCTAAATATAAAGCGAACCCCGATCCAGGACCTGGTCCGGATCCCGATCCCGGTACAGATCAGCCGCCGCTGGAATACGGCGATACCGGACTGGAAGTCCAGAAAATGCAGAATTATCTGAACAAGCTCACCCTGCCTTCAACGCCGATTACGGCAGACGGAGTTTTTGGTGCCAAAACCGAAGCCAAGGTCATCGCGTTTCAAAACGCGCACAGTTTGACTCCGGATGGCAAAATCGGTGAGAAAACCTGGGATAAGATCATCGACCTGATCGACTAACCTAAAAAAATCGGAATTCCCAAACGGAGTTCCGATTTTTCTGCTTGCTGTTTACTGCGGCGGGTTTTCCGGATGCTCCGCCTGCGATACCGCTTTTTTTACAGTTTCAAGATAGTTTTGTATCGTAATCGTGCATTGCGTCCGCAAATCTTCATTGACCGCTTTGCCTTCCTCGTCAACATTCACGGCCTCTAAACCATGGGCGACAATGTAGTCTTCCAGCGCTTGAATCTGCTGACTCCAGCCTGCGATCGCCTGTTCGCCCAGCTTATACTGATCGCCCAGCGTTTTCTTCGTCGTATCTTCGGTGATTTCATCAATCGACACCCAGCTGATCTTCCCGTCCTTCATCTGCACCGAAACGATCGGCGTTCCAAACGTCGTGGTTTCCCCTACGACATCACTGGCTTCCGTAATCGCCGGATCAATCGTCGGCGAAACCGTCGGCGCAGTACTGGGTGAAGCTGAAGGCGAGGGCTGAGGTTTCTTCTGATTCCACGAACAGCCGGTCAGCACAGCCAGACACAAAGCGGCGCACAGAATGATTTTCTTCATGAAACAGCCTCCTTTTCATTCTGCCTTTAGTCTGCCCCGCACCGCGGTGTTCTATCAGCCTGAAATCGAGAAAAAGCCGCTATGCAGTAAAATCCGCGGGCTCCTGCGGCAGTTCCGCAAACCGAATTTCGATCTTAAACAGATCTCCATCGGCACTGACCTCAATCTGACCTTTCATCAGTGTTACAAACGTTTCCGCAATCGCCAAGCCCAAACCGGAACCTTCTGTCGATCGGGATACATCGCCGCGGACAAACCGTTCAGTTAAGGATCCCGGATCAAATTTCAGTTCGTAATTCGCAATGTTTTTAAAGCTGATGCAGATCTGTTCCTCGACCCGTTCAATCTGAATATAAACGCGGGTATTTTCCATGGAATATTTAATCGCGTTGGTAATCAGATTATCAAAGACATTATACAACCGACCGCCGTCCGCTAGAATGTAGCCGGGGGTATCGAGGTACTGGATTTTAAACTCCAGCGTGCTGGCTTCAATCTTTTCATCCAGCTCCGCCAGCGTCTGCATCAGAAGGCCGTTAATTTCCAGCTTCCGCAAATCCATCTGCAGATTGCCGCTGGCCGCCTTGGAAATTTCAAACAGATCCTGAATCAGATTTTTTAACCGCACGCTCTTCTGCGTGATGATGCGCACGTAGTCACGGGCATATTCCGGCTGAATCTCAGCTTTGGTCAACAGATCTGAGTAGTTGATCAACGATGTGATCGGCGTTTTCAGATCATGGGAAACGTTAGTAATCAGCTCAATTTTCAGTTTCTCACTCTTAAGCTGTTCTTCAACCTGATGACTGACGCCTTCCCGGATTTTTTCCAGATTATCACTGACTGGCTGCAGCGGACTGCCTTCGCTCAGCTCAAAGCTTTCGTTCAGTACGCCGCGGCGGATATTTTCAACCTGCTGCGCCAGCGCGGCGGAATCCTGCATGAACAACATCATCCTGCGGATGTAGAGAAACAGCACCAAAAAAGCCGCAGCAAAGATCAGAACAAACACCAGAATTCCCATAAAGCCCAAAAACGCGGAGAACATCATCGACCAGAGAATGAATGCGCAGATGACTTCAAAAACAACCAGAAGCAGAAATTCCGTCAGCCATTTTTTCTGATAGCCATACGGACCGCTGATTAAGCGCACCGTCTTCATTGCAGAATTAAGAATATTGTGATGAAAGGGCTTTAAGCCATAGAAATGCAGTTCATTGACCAGCACATACAAGCCCCAAAACAGCACGGTCACCGCCAAGGGCAGCGGCAGGCTCAGCGAGAACAGCATCAATGTTAAAACTAAGCCCAGCCCCAGTTTAACCTCAATCCAAAAATTGAAAGTCAGCTGCGCCAAGCTTTCATTAAACGCCGTAATCGGCGCGCGCTTGAACACCCCGTAGGCCAGAGTGATAAAAAACAGGCACAAGGAGGAATAAAAGCAGATCTTCAGATTGTTCATCGACTCCTGAAAGTACGTGTAGCTGTAATACATCGGCGTATTGTATGCCAGCTGATCGTCGATCACCAGCGCCAGCCGTTCAACTTTTTCCTGAGAATACAGCTTAAGCAGGCTGACAGCCATTTCCGCCGTTTCCCGCGTGATCGTCTTCTGATCAATCAGGAAATACGCTCCGCGATAGGTTATCTGCGGGGTTTCTCCCTGCTGCCATGTCAGCATCATCATGCCCTGACTGCCGTACTGCTGCAAAAACTGATCATAAGTCAGCTTCAGATCATCGTCGCTGTTGAAATAAATATCATGCTGCTCAACGACATAATGCAGATTGTAATACAGGTCTTCCTGAACCTCTCCCGACAACGGCGGTTCATCATAAAGCAGATGTGCCAAATCCTGCAGGCTCTGCTGAATCATCTGCTTGGGATACAGCACCTGATGACCCTGGGTTGAATACAGCGTTTCCACCGTCAGCGCCGAGGTAAACAACAGCCCCGTCAACAGAACGAAAAAAAGCAGGAACGCCAGAAACCCGCTAGTTTTTCTCGATCTTGTATCCAATCCCCCACACCACCTTTATATACCGCGGATTCTTCGGATCAATTTCAATCTTCTCACGAATCCGCCGAATATGGACGGCAACCGTGTTTTCACTCTGGAAACTCGTTTCATTCCATACCCGCTCATAGATTTCATCAATTGAAAACACGCGGTTCAGATTGGTTAAAAACAATTCCAGAATCCGATATTCGATCGGTGTGACCTTGACCGGTTCGCCTTCCAGCGTCACCGTTTTCGCCTCCAAATCAATACTTAAACCGCCGACTTCGATCACCGTTCCGGTTTCCGCCGTCGCCCCCAACTGCATGTAGCGGCGCAGCTGCGATTTAACCCGGGCAATCATTTCCAAAGGGTTAAACGGTTTGGTAATATAATCATCCGCACCGATGTTCAGACCCAGCACCTTATCCATGTCCTCCGATTTGGCAGACAGGATAATAATCGGAATGTTGGATGTTTCACGAATGTGCATAATCGCCTGGATTCCATCCATCTTCGGCATCATCACATCCATCAGAATGCAGTGAATTTTCTGCTGATTCAGAATTTCCAGCGCTTCCAGTCCATTATACGCTTTAAAAATTTCATAGCCTTCGCTCTTAAGATAAATTTCGATCGCGTCGGCGATCTCATGATCATCATCCACGACTAAGATTTTATAGTTTTCCATATTCCCAATCCTTTCCGCTCTTCTATTTTATAACCTTACCAAACAATTCTTAAGCGTTTCCATTCTTTTCCTTACAGTTTTCTTACAAATCCCCATTTAATAAGGCTTTCCACGTATCGTAGTCCGGCATGTGGTGACGAATGACCGTGTAAAAGCGTTGGGAATGATTCGGTACGATCAGATGCGCATATTCATGCCATAACACTGAATTCACGCACGCTAAAGGGTAATGAATCAAATTCAGATTCAGCGTGATTTTGGACTTGGCCGGAATACAGCTGCCCCAGCGGCTTGTCATCCGCCGGTAATGGATCGTCGGAGCAGCCAGATGATAGTCCGCAATCACCTGATCCCATTTTGGCCGCAGTCGTTCGACTTCGGCTTCCAGGCTGCTCTTGGCAAATTGATCAAAGGCGCGCTGCTTTGTTTCCGGACAGGCATCGGCGCCATAAAGAATTAAACGATCCGGCTGCAGCCGGGCTTTGCCTTTGCCAATCACCCATTGCAGCTCGACCGGCTTGCCGTAAACGGCGATCTTTCCGCTGGCCGGTCGGGACTGCTGCGCCTGACGGCGGGCCAGCTTTTCCGTATGGGCCTCAATCCAACTGCGCTTCGCTTCCACAAACCGCTGAATTTCTGCATTCGAACAGGCATACGGCGCGCTGATAAGCAATTCATCCGGACTTTTTAAGCGCAGAATCAGATTGCGGATCGGTTTGCGCTGAACCGATACCCGCAGAATTTTCCCATTGATATTTAAGCTTTCCATCGCCGCACTCCTTTTGGGATTCATTATAACATAAAACCGAAGACTAGAAAACGGCGCCAAGGACAGCGCCGTTTCTTTTCCTGATTTCTTTAAGTTCTTTGCGGTTAATTTAATCACTGATTTTCAAATCGCCGCTGATTGTCTTGACCGCGATTTGGGCATGACCATCCCCAGCGCTCAGCTGACGGCTGCGGCGTTCCAGCGGCAAATGGATATGCGGCCGCAAGTCACCGGAAATCGTCGTGAAGCTGCAGACAAAACCTGTGGTATGCGGCAGGGTTAAATGAATATCGCCGCTGATCGTATCCAGTTTCAGACTTTCAGCCGCTTCAATCGCAAGATCAAGATCACCGCTTTTGCTTTCCGCCAGCACCGCCTGGAAACAGCCCTGAATATCTAAATCGCCTGAGGTTGTACGGAACTTGCCCAGTTTACCATGGGCCTGGGTCAAATCAAGGTCGCCGCTGATCGAAACCGCTTCAATCAATTCACCGCGGACTGCCGCATGAATATCGCCGGAAGCCGACGTAAACTGAACAGCCTCGGCATCAAGTGCACGAATATCGATATCTCCGCTTTGCACCGATGCCGCAAACTTGCCGCAGTGAAGGATTTCAGGCACTCGGATATCTCCGCTCATACTGCTGATCTTGACATCCAGACTGGCTGAAGGCAGCGTAACATCCAATCGCAGATGTTCTCCCGCTCCCGCCCGCAGCCAGCTGTTCTGCAGGCGAATCACGCGGATGGCATAGACGTCATTCTCCTGAACTGTTTCAAGCCGGTAATTATGCACCCGCAGCGGATTGCGGCTATCGTAGAAATCCACTAAAACATCATTTCCAGTTCCCTGCTTCAATGTGATATCCGCACTTTCTGCTTCAATGCTGACCATCGACAAGGCATCAATCTGGGTTTGGGATTCCGCCTGAGCCTGACGATGCGGACGGGTATTCAGTTCGCTGATCAGTTCTGCCGGATCGCCCAGCTCCTCGCTGATTTCCTCTTCGCTGCGGCCTTCGCTCAGCCCCTGTTCAAAGTGATCGGTAAAATCCTGAAGAATTTCCTTTGCGGTTTGTTCGTCAACGGCCTCCAGATCCATTTGCAGCCGTTCCATGTATTCTTTTCTGTTCATGCTTCTCCTTTCCGGATGAGTTCATCCACTAATCGCACAAATTCCTGCCATTCGCCTGTCAGCTGTTGTTCATGGGACCGGCCTTTTTCCGTCAGCCGATAGTATTTGCGGGCCGGACCTTCCGCAGATTCCACCAGATAGGTATCCACGTCGCCGTCATCTTTCAGCCGTTTTAAGATCAGATACAGGGTTCCCGCCGCAACCGTCATTTTCTGTGAGATCGCTTCGGTCAGCTCATAGCCGTATTTCTCTCCCTGCGCCAACAAGGACAGCACGCACATTTCCAGTACGCCTTTCTTAAACTGAGCGTTCATCCAATCCCTCCTTCTAACAAGATAATATCACTAGCTATTCTATAATGCAATATACTATTCATTAAAATTTTAGAAATTGTGAGGCTTTTTTGAATTTTCCGCAATAGTATAGATGGAGGATAAACAAATGAAGAAAAAAATTGCACTCACCATCACCCTCGGATTCACCTTGCTTGGATTGATCATCAGCGGTTTCTATTTTTTCCAACATGAACTGAACCGGCGTTTAGACCTGGTTTCTGTTCCCGTCAGTACATCCAGCTTACCCCCGCGTCATACAATCACGGCCCAGGATCTGACCTGGATTGATATCCCTTCTGCCTATCTGCAGGCTGATCTGCTTTTGAGCGAAGCGGAGCTTGTCGGTTGTTGGACACGCTTGGAAAGCACCATTCCGCGCGGTTCCTTCTTTTATGAAGAAATGGTTGAAAGACCTGAGGAAATGACTGATTTCAGTATCACGACCTTGAAGGAAGGTCAAGCTGTTTTTCCTTTGGCAGTTTCAATTGATGAGATCAGCGGACAATTAATGCAGCCTGGACAGCAGGTTGATTTGTATGTATACGGCCAATGGCCGGATGGTCAGGAAATGATGGATTGTCTGCTTCGCGGCGTGCGCGTTCTGGAGCTGCAGAACCGCTATGGCGAACGGATTGATCAGGCAGAGGACACCCTGCCTTCTACTGTGCTGCTGGCCGTTGATCAAGCCTATCTGTCTCCTTTATCCATTGCGGAGAAGAAAGGACGAATCGAACTGTATCTAACCGCTGACAGTTATAATCAGGCAGAATGTATCCTGGCAGAGGAATCCGAGGTTCTCCGCTGGCTGAAAGAGGAACGATAGTCTTTGTTACTATTTAAAGACAGAAAAGAAGCCACGAACACGCTATGAATTAAAAGTCAGAAGACTTCGTTTGTCAAGCGATTGGGAGCGAATAGGCACTTTTCGGGAGCGAATAGACATGTTAGAAGAAATGAAAGAGATAAGTGCTAAATGTTAGAAAACTTCGTTTTTCAAGCAATCGGGAACGAATAGGCACTTTTTGGGAGTGAATAGACAGATTAGAAGAAATAAAAGGAATAAAGTGCTAAATGTTAGAAAACTTCTTTGTCAAGCGATCGGGAACGAATAGGCACTTTTCGGGAGTGAATAGACAGGTTAGAAGAAATAAAAGAGATAAGTGCTGAATGTTAGAAAACTCCGTTTGTCAAGCGATTGGGAACGAATAGGCACTTTTTGGGAGTGAATAGACAGTTTAGAAGAAATGATAGAGATAAGTGCTGAATGTCAGAAAGCTTCATTTGTCAAGCAGTTGGGAGCGAATAGGCACTTTTCGGGAGCAAATAGACAAGTTAGAAGAAATGATAGAGATAAGCACTGAATGTCAGAAAACTTCGTTTGTCAAGCGATTGGGAACGAATAGGCACTTTTCGGGAGCGAATGGGTTAATAATAAAATTTGAATTATTCCTATGGATTTAGAAGTATCTGCAACTTTGGTAACAAGCAAAAGAAAAACCGGATTGCTCCGGTTTAGAATTTCAATTTTTTTACGCGCCCGTAGCCTAACGTCCGCGGTCCAGTATGCGCCATGATAATCGGTCCCATGGCATGTATCGTTACTGGCTGACCAATGCGTTCTTCCATTTGCTGCTTTAACTCTTCAGCTTCTTCTTTCATGTCCGCTTCGACGATCATCCATTCATATTCGTTGGGATCATCAACTAGGGCAATGGCATCCAGTCCCACTTGATAGGCTTTTTTTACCGTCCGAACTTTGCCAAGAACATCAATGCCGCCGTGTTCCACTTTCAGGATTGGAACAATCTTTAAAAGATTACCCAAAGCGGCAGCCGCTGCGGATATCCGTCCGCCTCGTTTCAGATATTCCAGCTTCTCAGGAATTAAGGCAGCCCACAGCTCAGCCTCTGCTTCAATCTTATTCTTGATTTCTTCGCAGCCATGTCCTGCCTGGATTTGATCCTGTGCCCATTGGCACAACCAGGCTAACGGATAACAAGCAAAGCGGGCATCGACAACGGTAACCCGTCCTTCAAAGGCCGCCGATGCAGTCAAGGCAGACTGATAAGATCCGCTTAAGCCTGAAGAAAGTGGAATATAAAGAATTTCATCATATTCCTTTAATAAATCGCTCCATTGCTGGATCAGTTTGCCCAAATGTGCCTGAGACGTTTTCACGATGGCACCTTGTTCCATCTTTCGGATAAACTCTGGTGTCTTGATCTCCATTTCTTCAATGTATTCCTGACCGTCGATCATCAGCGGGAAACGCATCACGGCCAATTTCATTGATTCAGCCTGCTGAGTATTAATATCAGCGGATGAATCTGTCATTACTGCAATTTTTGGCATCTTTTTCACCTCGTGCTTTACAATTATACCATAAGACATTCTAGGGCAGGGAAGACTTTTCTAAGTTTCCCCGGTTCTTTCAAATTTATTAGACAAATCTTTCAAATTGCCTAGTTCTTAGAAAAATAGCATTTTAAGAAAAAGGACACCTGAAACCAGATGTCCTGTAAGAACTATTTATGGGGCGATCGACGAGACTCGAACTCGCGAATGCTGGAGCCACAATCCAGAGTGTTAACCAACTTCACCACGACCGCCATCAGCGAGTATTATTGTAACCCAGATAACCGTATTTGTAAAGCATAAATTTAAAAAAAAGATAATTGTCTCAATTGGCTCAATTGAAAAGTTAAGCAAAAACAAAACAGCCGTCCGTTGTTCTGCATTGAGAACAAACGGACAGCTGTTTAACTAAGCTTTAATGTTAATTGTATTGCCGTCTGGGCCAGGTGTTGTCGTCAAATATTCAACGATCTTCGTCCGGGCATCCGGCTTGCTTGGCTTGCAGGCTGAAGCTGAGGCAACTTCACCGGCCACCATGGCTTCCGCCATACCGGAACATCCGGCAAAGCCGCAGCTTCCGCAGTTGTAGCCTGGAAGCATGGCCGTTACCTTTTCAACGCGTTCATCGACTTCAACTTTGAACACGTTGGAGGCAATCCCCAGAATCAAACCGAGAACGGCACCGACCACAAACATCATGATAATTGCTGTAATCATTCTTTATTCTCTCCTTTTGATTGTTTCAACACAGGGTTGTGAGCGCAGGAAGTAATCTTGCAGCCCTCACACTCCGCCGTCAGATCCTCGCATCCCTCAGGTACCGGCGTTTTACTATTCAGATAGTAGAACAGACCAAACAAAGCCCCCAGCCCCAATAAGACAAGGATTGCGATCATCATCGATTAAACCAGTCCGGCAAAACCGCTGAACGCCAGCGCCATCAGCGCAGCAACGATCAGAGCGATTGGATTGCCCTTGAATGAAACCGGGGAATCCGCCGCATCCAGGCGTTCCCGGATCGTGGAGAAGATGTAGAGAACCAACGTAAAGCCGATTGGGATGCCAATCGAATAGACCAGCATTTCAGGGAAAGTAAAACCCTGCTTAATGTTGTCCAATGCTACACCCAAAACAGCACAGTTCGTTGTGATCAACGGCAGATAAATTCCCAACGACTTGTATAAAGCCGGAGAGAACTTCTTGATGAACATCTCAACAAACTGAACAAAGGAAGCAATGATCAGAATGAATGACAGCAGATCCATATATTCCAGCGAATTCGGTTCCAGAACCAGCTTGTACAAGCCATAGGTCAGAATTGAAGCGCCGAAGATAACAAAAGTTACCGCTGCGCCCATGCCGATTGCTGAGCTCTTGTTCTTGGAAACACCTAAGAATGGGCAGACCCCAAGAAACTGCGACAGAATGACGTTATTGATCAGCACTGCCGAAATAAATAAAGTAAACAAGTTAGCCATTGTTACTTAGCCTCCTTTTTCGCAGCCTTCGCCGCCTGGGCGTTTTTATACGCCGTCAATGCCGCCGCCAAAACTGCAAAGGTCAGAAATGCGCCGGTTGGGGAACCAAACATCGAGATTGTGAAGCTTTCCGGAATCAAACGGACTTCAAAAATCAGCTGATTTGTGAATGGATTAGTAAAATTAATCAACCCTGTCGCAAGAATCTGACGGATCAGCGACATGACGATTAACGCACAGGTATAGCCTAAGCCCATGCCCAGACCATCCAGGGCGGAATCTAGTACGCCGTTTTTACTGGCGAAAGCTTCTGCACGGCCAAGGATGATGCAGTTCACGACGATCAGCGGCAAAAACAGACCTAACGCAGAGTCAATCGAAGGTGCATAAGCCTTGACTAAAAGTTCAATACTCTTAACCAGTGCCGCAATGACGACGATATAAACAGGAATTCGGATCTCATCCGGAATAATCTTACGCATCAAAGAGATGATGACGTTGGACAGAATCAAAACGATAATAACGGAAACGCCCATGCCGATAGCATTATTGAGCGATGTGGTGATGGCTAGTGTGGAACAGCATCCCAGATACAGCCCGAATACGGGATTTTCGCGGATGAAGCCCGCTGTAAAATTTTCTTTACGATTCATTGTTCATCCACCTCATTTCTGGCTGGCCGCGAACGCCGCGCGGACAGCTTCAATTGCGGAATTGCTGGTGAAGGTCGCGCCGGATTTCACATCAACCTTGGCAATTTCATCCTCCGACTTCAAGCCGGCAAAACCTGCCAGATAGTCGTCGTTGACGGTATCGCCAACGCCTGGTGTATCGTTGAAAGCGGTCATCTTCACGCTGACAACTTCCTGCTTTTCGGTGTCAATTACAACTTCATATTCGTTATCACCCTGAAAGCCTTTTGCTTTTACAGTATAGGTTTCAAGGGCGCCGTCAGCAGAAGTCAGCACAGCGGCATCCTCGCCCGCATTGTCAGCTCCAGCTGTCGGCTGATCAGCTTCCACAGTAAAGACGGCATTCCATGCCGCTTTGACAGCGTCAATCGCAGAATTGCTCGTATACGTAGCGCCGGATTTCACATCAACTGCACTGATCGCATCCGCGGTATTCAAGCCGGCAAAGCCTGCCAGATATTCATCATTAACAACATCACCAACGCCTGGTGTATCATTAAACGTCGTCATGGCAACGCTGAGGACTTCCTGGCTGTCCTTATCAATCACAACAGTATAAGTGTTGTTGCCCTGGAAGCCTTTTGCTTCCACAGTAACCGTAACCTGACTGCCGTCTTCCTGCTGATCAAGAACCGTAGCGGATGAAGCTGGTGCTTCCGGTTCCTTCGTCGTTTCCGGAGCTGTCGGTGTGCTCGGTGCCGGAGCTGCATTGCCGCTTAAAGAAGCATAAACGGCTTTCGCTGCATCCAAGCCCTTAACCACGGCCGTTGAGGAAATCGTAGCGCCGGAAAGCGTATCGACCTTATCACCGGTCGTTTTGCCAATTACCGTATTTCGGAAATCATCTTCCGCTACACGGCTGCCGATTCCGGAGGTTTCCGAAATCGAAATTACATCATATCCTACAATTTTGGAATCATTATCGATGCCCAAAACAAACTTAATCGTATCTTTGAAACCAGAAGTTTCGACCTGGAACATATAACCTTGGCCTTCGGCCTGATAAACTCCAGTGACTAAGCCGGATTCATCCGTATACTCTGTCACTTCGGCATAGGTTGTGCCCGGGAATACTTTTTCCAGACTGCCCATCACTTCAGCCAAAGCATTGGCATTGATCTTAGCCGCGGTAACTTCATTGACTGCCGCCAATAAACCGCCGGCCAAGGCGCTGACAATGGCTAAGAAACAGGCCAGATATAAAGTTTTTTTCATTTCTGACCCTCCTTAATTTCCGGCTGACAATGCCTGGAGCACTGCATCTTTAGCCGATTTGCTGGTATAGGTTGCGCCGGATACGTTATCCACGGCATTGACATCCGCTTCACTCTTCGCTCCGACAAACTGGCTCAGGTATTCATCATTCACACCATCACCAATGCCCGGCGTATCGTTGAATTCCGTCATCTTGACGCTGACAACTTCACCCTTGGCCGTATCGATAACCACTTCAAACTGGTTGTCACCCTGGAAGCCATGCTGCGTTACATTGTACGTTGTTTCCGTACCGTTGGTTGCACCCGCATCAGCTGAACCGGCAGCAACCGGCTTGATCGTGCTGCCGACCAGCAGCGTAATCGCTAAGCCTGCAGCAAACAGAATCACCAGATTCCGGATATTCTTGGATTTCATCTTGATCTGCTGACCATCAGTTAAACTTTCAATCCACGGCGTCAGCATGTTCATGATCAGAATTGAATACATAACGCCTTCCGGCAGATTGGAACGCAGACGCAGCACAATCGTAATCACTGCGCAGCCGATCGCAAACATAATCCGGCCGGCCGCACTGGTCGGATTGGTCACCGGATCGGTCATCATGAAGACAGCACCGAACATTGCACCACCCGTCAAAAGATGGAACAGAGCATAGCTGATCGGAGCTCCGTGCATCATTCCGACGCCCGCTCCCAAAACAAACAGCGTAATCAAATAGGTTGCCGGCACACGCCAGTCAATAACCTTGCGGATTGCTAAGATCACACCGACGACCAGAATCACCAATGCGCTCGTTTCTCCGATCGCGCCCGGATACAGACCGACAAACATATTGCCCAAACCGCCAAACGGCTTCAGAAAGCTGCTCATGCCTTCGGCAGAATTAATGATCCAGTTCTGCGCCGCCATCGAAGAAGTCGGCGTCGCTCCGGTAACGATATCGGCTGTCGCAGCCCCTGCAAACGACGCAAAGATCGTTGCCCGGCCCACCGCCGCCGGATTGAAGATATTCTGTCCAAAACCGCCGAAGACCAGCTTGCCGAAGAAAATTGCGATCACGGTTGCCACCGCTAAGGCATAGTATTCAATCGACAGCGGACACATCATCGTTAAAATGATGGCAGTTACCCATGGATAAGAATTTTTTAAGCTGTTCAGGATGTCCTTTTTAGTAAAGACACACCACAGAATCTCCGTACCGCAGGCACTGATAATCGCCGTGATCATCAGCAGAATTGCCCGCAAGCCGTAAGATGCTGAAAAATTGCTGAAATAGTAATACAGTGAAAATGCAAATACCGCCAACAGCCCCAAGGTCAGCTCGCCCATGATCCGGCCGGTGCTCTGACCATCACGATAGTTCGGGGACGGTTTAAAATTAAATTTCATACAAACTCCCCTCCTTATTTCTTAGCGCGCAGAGCCATGTAGCGCTTCGCTCTCCGGACGCCTTCAGTGACGTCGATTTTCGACGGGCAGACAAAGCTGCACATGCCGCATTCAATGCAGTCCATGATGCTCAATTTTTCCAACATCGCCACATTCTTGGACTTTTCCGCCTGATTGATCCGCACCGGCTGCAATCCGGCCGGACAGTGATCTGAACAGCGTCCGCAGCGCAGACAGGCAACCTGATTGACCGGCTTGTTTTTCAAGACTGTCAAGGCGTTGCTGTACGGCGTGATGACAAACTGATCGGTTGTGATCGTCTTGCCCATCATCGGACCGCCCGCGATCAGCAGCACATCTTCCGCACTGTATCCGCCGCAGGCTGCGATGACATCGGCCGCTTTCACGCCCACCGGAACCAGTACGTTGGCCGGCGTATTGACGCCGTCGCCGCTGACCGTCACATATTTGTGAGTGATCGGCATGCCCTTGCTCAAAGCCTGACCGAAAGCGATCGCCGTCGTCGCATTGTTGACGATGACTCCAACTTCACCCGGCAGCTTTTCGTAACGCTTCTTGGTAATTTCGTACACCAATGTCCGTTCCCAGCCCATCGGATAAACATCCGGTACTTCCTTGACGTTGATGTTGCTGTAATCCTTAAAGGCTTCGACAACGGTTGGAATGAAATCCTTCTTTGTCGTCTTGATCGCGATGGCCGCTTCCTTGGCACCTGACATTTTTAACATCGCTGCTACGCCAGTAACCAGATCCTGCATATTCAGGCTGGTGTTCTTATAATCCGCCGTAATGTACGGTTCACATTCGACCGCGTTAATGATCAGCAGATCAATGCCCTTGCAGCCTCTGTACTTGATATAGCTTGGAAAACCTGCGCCGCCGCAGCCGACGATGCCGGCATTCATCATGAAGGTAACTAATTCCTCCTGCGTTGCCGTTTGATAGTTCAATGTGCCGAATGGCTGTTCCTCTTCGTTTTTGCCATCATTTTCAATGACAAGATGATCGACCGGTCGCAGGCCAGCATGCATCATTTTCTGGATGCCTTTGACCGTACCGGATACAGATGAAAAGTAAGGAACTGTAAAATGATCATTCCGCTTGGCGATCATTGTTCCGACTTTTACACTGTCACCTTCCTTAACCAACACTTCAACCGCTGTTGAATTACCGTTAATTAAAGGAATGTATACAAGGCTGCCCGCTTCAACCTTGACAAGCTCGGTATGACTTGTAAGCTCTTTGTGACCATCCAGATGCTTGCGCATCGGTCCCGTTAATAGTGACATTCCGTCCACCTCTTCCTTTCCTCAAATACCGAAAGCTTTGGCAAACACAAAAAATCGACGATGATCGATTTTTTCATTATCCGCCTTGCGCTTCGGAGCTATTATAGCATTATCGCTATTAATTTTAAACGTTTTTTCCCTATCTATTTAATGAAATTTTAAGTTTTTTCACGATATCCCGGCTTTGAAAATGTTTCCTTTGGGTAGTATCGCTCTGCGTTTTATGCTAGAATCATCACGGGTGATTCAAATGAATAAAAAATGGATGCCGCTGGCATTCTGCGGCCTATTGATGTTAGGCGGCTGTCAGAGCCGGCCCAAGGAGCCGGAACTGACGCGTTATTCCAACATGGCGCTGGACGCCGGTTTTGATACGGTCATGACGTTGACCGGATATACAGAAACAGAAGATCAGTTCAATCAGTATTTCGCTGAAATGAAGCAGCTGTTTCTGCACTACAACGCACTGTTTGACGTGTATAACGATTACGCTGGACTCAACAATATCAAAACGATCAACGACAACGCCGGCATTGCTCCGGTCAGTGTGGACCCTGAGATCATCGAGCTGTTAAATACCGCCCGCCAGTTCTACGACCTGTCTGAGGGCGAGTTTGACGTCACAATGGGCGCCGTGCTCAAAATCTGGCATACCTATCGGGATGAAGGCATCGCGCTAAACAACGCCGGACAACTGGGTCAGGTTCCTTCCGTTGAGCAGCTGCAGAAGGCCCAAGCCTGTACAGGATGGGATAAAGTTGAAATCAACGAAGCGGACAGCACGGTCTATCTGAATCAAAGCTGCGCTTCGCTGGACGTCGGCGGAATTGCCAAGGGCTTCGCCGCAGGCAAGGTTCAGCAGTGCTTAATTGAAGCGGGTTTAGTCCACGGTACCGTGGATGCCGGAGGCAACATCTGTACGATCAACAACAAGCCGGGCAATCAGGACTGGCGCGTCGGCATCCGCAATCCGTCCGGCAACGGCTCGCTGGCAATCGTTGAGCTGCCGGGCTCCGCAGCCTTCGTATCCAGCGGAGATTATGAACGCTTCTACGCCGCTGAAGACGGCAGCGTCTATCATCACATCATCGATCCGCAGACGCTCTTTCCTGCAACTTATTACCATCAGGTCACGATCATCACGGAGAATTCCGGATTTGCGGATGCCTTGTCCACCGCTTTGTTTACCATGAGCTACCAGGACGGGCTGGCCTTGATCGAACGATTCCGCAACACCTATCCGGATCAGCCGATCGAAGTCATGTGGGTGATGGATCCCGATCAGGTGCCATCCGGAGTAACCAGCACGGCCGCGGGCGAATATGCCGTGATCATGACGGACTCGATGAAGAACTATCTGGCTCAGTAAAATTATCTGGAAAAATCTCAGCTTGCTTTCGGCTGAGATTTTTTTATTGCCGGCATAGCAAAAAAAGCGGCTTAAACGGCCGCATAAGACTTTATACCCTCACGGGGAAGCCCTGATATCATGCGGATTTGCGCATAAGCGCCTTAACCCTTCCAATCCCATCGAAAACAATCGCGGCAAGCAGGATAGGCACTTCTGCGATACGGCATAATAGATAAAACCTAAATTCCGGAGAAGAACTTCCAACTGTGAAGCGTTGGGCAAGGCAGTACAAGCGGCCCTTACCCGGGATTGGGGAAGACCCCAACGATTTAGAAGAACAGGCCTGCTGGGAAAAATGATCGTTATCTGCGAATTCATGAAATGGCTAATCTGATCTTAATGCATGTTTATCCTGTCTGTATGAACTTGAAAACAAGGATGAACAATACATCCATAGGGCTGAGCTTTTTCGGCAGCGTTATTCACTTCGCCTTCGTCTTCTACCCTACAATATTAAGCAGTGAAATTAAAAGGTGAATTCCGCGGAATTCACCTTTTTAATCAACGATCAAGTTTGTCCATGAATAAGGACAATTGGTATGAATCTTCCGTCTAGTTCTTGCCCAGCAGACGGAACATGTTTTTCTTATAAACCTCCACGCCCGGCTGATTAAACGGATTTACATTCAGCAGATAGACGCTGACAGCGCAGGCCTTGAAGAAGAAATAGCACATATACCCGAAGGTTTCTTCCCGCATATCCGGCATCGTAATGATCAAGTTCGGCACATTACCGGTAACTTCATGCGCTTCCAAGGTTCCCTGACAAGCCATCTTATTGACCCAATCCAGACTCTTGCCGGCCAGATAGTTCATGTTATCCAAATTTTCCGCATCACTTGGGAAGGTCCCGTCCAGTGTCGGCGCTTCCACCAACAGCAAGGTTTCATAAAGCATCTTCTTGCCTTCCTGGATAAACTGGCCCAGAGAATGCAGATCCGTTGAGAACGTCGCACTGCATGGCAGAATGCCTTTGCCTTCTTTGCCCTCCGACTCGCCAAACAGCTGCTTCCACCATTCAGCAATCATCGCCATCTGCGGTTCATAGGTTACTAACATTTCTGCATCTTTGCCGCTGTTTTCCAAAATCCGGCGGGCAACCGCATACTGATAAGCTGGATTATCATGCAGATCCGGATTCTTGAGGTCTTCATAAGCCTGTGCAAAGCCCTTCATCACCGCGTCAATATCAATCCCAGCCAAAGCCATTGGGAGCAAGCCTACCGCGGTTAATACAGAATACCGGCCGCCGATATCATCCGGAATCACGAAGGTTTCGTAGCCTTCCTTATCCGCCAGCTCCTTCAACGTTCCGCGCGCCTTGTCGGTCGTCGCCAAAATCCGCCGCTGGCATTCTTCCTTGGAATATTTCTTTTCCATCAGCTGCTTCAGCATTCGAAACGCCATCGCCGTTTCCGTTGTTGTTCCGGATTTGGAAATCACGTTCAAAACGATTTCCTTATCCTGAATATACGCTTCTACCTGCTTGAAATACGTGCTGGAGAAGGTGTTGCCGATAAAGATCACTTCCGGCTTATTTTGACAATACAGGCCGCGCATCATTTCGATCGCTGCCCGCGCGCCTAAATAAGAACCGCCAATGCCGCAGACCAGCAGCACGTCGCATTGACCTTCCAGCCGCTTAGCTGCCGCTTTGATTCTTTCAAATTCTTCATGATCATAGCTGTTCGGCCATTCTACCCAGCCGACAAAATCATTGCCCGCGCCGCTTTTTTCATGCAGCTGTGTGTGCGCCAGCGTTACGGCTTTTTGATAATCGAAAATGTTTTCCTGCAGATGCGCATGCGAAGTGTCAAATTTGATCATACTGTTTCTCCTTTATTTGCTTCCTCGATCCAGCGGTCCAGGTTTTCAGCCAGCGACCGGAATCCAATTTTCATGACTGGCAGACGACTGGCCTTCCCCCGGCCGCGTTCCTTCCGGAATGCCGTCGGATGCAGCGCTTTTAAAGACAGCCGGGCCTGGTGCGTGGATTTGTCAAAATCGATAATTTTGACCTTTACACGGTCATGGACGTGAACGAAATGATTGACATCCTTGACGAAACCTTCCGAGATTTCAGAAATGTGAATCAATCCCGAGGTTTCCTCATCCAGACTGACAAATGCGCCGTACGGCTGAATTCCCGTGATCGTCCCCTCTACTATTTGTCCGATTCGATACTGCATAGACGCCTCCAATCTTTTTTTATTATATCACCTCCCAGGGTTTTTGTGATATACTAATTCTCGAGGTGAGCACCATGCTTCAACAGATGTATCCTTTCTGGGCTGCGATTGTGGCCAATTTGACAGCGCAGCTGCTTAAGCCCGTTATCCGCTACATACGAACCCGGGAATGGGATTGGCATATGGCATTGGAGAGCGGCGGTTTTCCCAGCTCGCATACCTCGACAGTCGCGGCTTTGACGCTGGCTGTCGGAATCACGGATAATTTCTCGTCGACATTGTTTGCCGTGACCTTGATGTTTTCGCTGATCGTGGCTTATGACGCCGCCAACGTTCGTTATTATGCCGGCCAGAACATTCGGATTACGCAGCAGCTGATCAAAGATATTCAAATTTTAACGCAGACCCGTCTGGACGATCCAATCTATCTGACCAAGGTAAAAGAAGTACTGGGTCATAAATGGATTGAAGTGTTCGGCGGCATTCTTCTTGGCTTGATCATCGCCGGGCTGATGTATTTTATAAGATAAGGTGAAAATTATGGAAACGATGGAAACACAAGTTAAAAATGTAATTGAAAAAATCCGTCCGTATATTCAGCGCGACGGCGGCGACGTGGAATTCGTCAGTCTGGAAGACGGTGTCGTCACCGTTAAAATGCTGGGCGCCTGTTCTGAATGTCTGTCGCTGGATGCAACGCTGAAGGATGGGATCGAAGCCATTCTTCTCGATGAAGTTCCAGGCGTAACAGAAGTACGGCTGGCCCCTTCCGAGTCATTATTCTTCTAGATTCAGCAATGCCGTGAAAGAAACGCATGCGGATGCGGTCCTCTGAAAGTGAAATCAGCTTTCAAAGATCAGCAGCATGCGTTTTTTTGCTTTCCCGGTTTCGGTTTATCCACAGCTAAGCAACCTGCCCGACCATCAGCTGCGGAATCTGTCCCTGAACGATTTGCATGACCAGCGGAATCTTCACTTCGATCTGCTGCGGATCAAGCAGAAAGGGACTGATCACCAACATTTCCACGCTGATCTTTAAATCGATTTCCAACAGCGTGCTGTTAATGCCGTAGGCTGAGGATACGGCGTCAATCTGACCGACCAGGCTGTTGACCGCGCGCATTCGTATGTCAATCGAAGGTCCGACATTCGCCAGCAGCACGGATCCCGTCAACATTCCGACCGGCAGAGAATAGATAATTCCTTTATCGTAATAGACAAGATGGGTATGCGGGTCCGTTTCACCTTCTTCTGCAGCGTTGAGCGATTCCTGTGCGGCGTCCAATGAGCGGCTCATCAGTTCATTCATCCGCTGCGTATCATAAATAATGTCCGTAATATTGCCCTGACTATCCCGCTGGATGCGGATCAGATCTTCCGTCTTCAAATCCAGAGAATCAACCGCCCGCTTAATCACCGCCGAAGCCGCGTTGCGGACCTCACTGGCCGCCACCTTTTCGACATGAGGTTTTAACAGGGCGTTAAGCTGATTCAGCGTCCGATTGCCCAGCCACAGGACAGCGGCCAGAATCAGCGCCGCCGCCAGCCAGCGGCGGTTTCTATCCCTTTTCCGTTTTTTCATGCATCACCTTCAGCAGCGCTTCCTTCCCGCTCATTCCTATATATATTCCTGCACGGGCCGCGGTTGACGTCATCGCTGTAATTTTTCCATCCAACAGTCCGGTTTTCCCCGGTTTATAAACCTGAAAGACCGGAATCTTTTTTTCCTCCAGAGCATCTAGATCCCAGCTTTCATCGACTAAGACAGCTTTTGTACTGACGATCATCCGACATGTCCAGCGAGGCAGAAATAATGAAATATCAATGAATCGAAACGCTTCGATTTCCAAGGTTTTTAATTCGATCATAGCCCAGCCTCCTCCTCTATCAGTATAGAGAAAGACAGAAAAAGGGTGCCTCTTTTTCCCACTTTCAAATGGAAATTCAAGCCTGAACCATGGAATATGTCGTTCAATGTCAAACGCTCAGGCCCTGCGGTTCACCGCAGACGTAAAAAAAGCCCGAAACCGTCTTGGGTTCGGACTTATCTAAGCGTTATGACTTAATAGTTTTTAACTTCCTGTTCAAAGTAAGCCTGCGGATGGAAGCAGACCGGACAGACCTTAGGAGCCTGTTTGGCGGTTACGGTATATCCGCAGTTGCGGCACTTCCAGACGATCTGTTCCGCTTTCGCAAAAACCGTATTGTTTTCAACGTTGTTCAGCAGCGCCAGATATCGTTCTTCATGTCCCTTTTCAATCTTCGCGACTTCGCTCATCAGCCGGGCAATTTCAGTAAACCCTTCCTGCTTGGCGGTTTCCGCAAATTCTTTATACATCTCTGTCCATTCATAGTTTTCACCATTGGCCGCGTCTTTCAGGTTGACGGGCGTTTCCTGAATCTTACCGCCGTGCAGAAACTTATACCAAAGTTTGGCATGAGCGTTTTCATTCGCCGAAGTTTCTTCAAAAATCCCGGCGATCTGACCATAGCCGTCCTTGCGCGCCTGATCCGCATAATAAGCGTATTTGATTCGCGCCTGACTTTCTCCGGCAAACGCCGTCCATAAATTCTGTTCTGTTTTTGAGCCTTTCAATTCCATTTTACCATTTCTCCTTTCCGGTATGGATTGCAATTTCAGCCCGGATCATCTGCCGCAGCAGCACTGCCTGCCGCAATGCCAGATCAAAGGTCTGAATACAGCCGGGATCGAGCTGATCGGCGATGCCTTTTTCCGCTAGATGAATCTGATGTTCGGCCACCGCTGCCAATTCAGTAAGCAGACTGTTGGTCAGATGACTGCGGGTAATCTTCTCTGCTTCCTCTTCACTGAGTGATCGGAAATTAGATGCGTCTGCCTGACATTTCGGACAGCGGTCCTGGATCAGCTCACTGTCCAGAATTAAACCGCAGACTTCACATTTTTTCAGCATGTACTTCCTCCTTATCCTTTTTTCTACTGGTCAGTATGCCCTTGTCTGTTTCGGTCAATCCCTCTGTTTTTACAAATTCATTATTTTCTGTTTAAGACCGATTTTTTTCGGCAATTATCATTATTTTCGCCAACATTTTTACGCTAAATTCGATTTTTTTTTCGTTTTTCTCTGTTTTTTTTAATTTTTTATTGACTCCGCATCATTTTGGAATAAAATTAAACCATGTTTTTTAGGAGGAAGAGTTATGAAAATCACAGATCCGTTTGATGAATTTGGCTGTCTGCTTTTTGATGAAACGCTCATGCAGGAGCGGCTTCCGTATCCAATTTATAAACGCTGGAAAGAAACCGTGGCCAAGGAAGATTCATTGGACCGCAATACCGCAGATGCGATCGCGCATGCGATGAAGCGCTGGGCGCAGGAAAACGGTGCAACGCACTTCACGCATTGGTTTCAGCCGATGACCGGCTCGACCGCGGAAAAGCACGATTCGTTTATCGAACCGGACGAAAACGGCCAGCCGTTAGTCCGTTTCTCCGGAAAGTCGCTGATCAAAGGGGAACCCGACGCTTCGAGTTTTCCCAGCGGAGGCCTGCGTGCTACCTTTGAAGCCCGTGGTTATACATACTGGGACTGTACCTCGCCGGCCTTCATTCGTGATAACATTCTGTGTATTCCCACAGTCTTCGTTTCCTACAATGGCGAATCGCTGGATAAAAAAGCACCGCTCCTGAAGTCGATTGAAGCGATCAGCGCGGCAGCTACCAGAATCGTCAACATCTTCGGGGATAAAGATGTCAAACGCGTCATTCCGATGGTGGGTCTGGAACAGGAATATTTCCTGATTGACAAGCGTTACTTTGAACAGCGCGAGGATCTTGTGCTGACCGGACGCACCTTGTTCGGCGCGATGCCGGCCAAGGGTCAGGAGCTGGAAGATCATTATTTCGGCAGCATTCCAAGCCGGGTGGCGGCCTTTATGAAAGAAGTCAACCAGGAGCTGTGGAAACTAGGCATTTACGCCAAAACTGAACACAATGAAGTCGCGCCCTGTCAGTTTGAGATAGCGCCGATCTTCAGCAGCGTCAACATTGCCGTGGACCAGAATCAGCTGACGATGGATGTCCTGCGCAAAACCGCAGATAAGCATGGTTTTGCCTGTCTGCTTCATGAAAAGCCGTTTGCCGGCATCAACGGTTCAGGCAAGCATAACAACTGGTCATTGGTTACCGATGATCGGCAGAACTTATTTGAGCCGGGAGATAAACCGGCCGAGAACATTCGTTTCCTCGTGTTTGTCTGCGCCTTTATCAAAGCCGTAGATCAGCATGCGGAACTGCTTCGGATGTCATCCTCCGGGGCCGGCAATGACCATCGCTTAGGCGCCAATGAAGCTCCGCCGGCTATCATTTCGATCTATCTGGGCAGTTACATCGAAAATGTCTTAAACTCGTTAAAAGGCGCGGCCGCGGCGGTCGAGGATCAGCAGGACAGCTCCTTTACGCCCATCAGCGGTCTTTCCTACATTCCCAAGGACAATACCGACCGCAACCGGACATCCCCATTAGCCTTCACCGGCAATAAATTTGAGTTCCGCATGCTTGGTTCATCCCTGTCAGCTTCCTTCGCTAATGTCGTTCTCAACACGATTACCGCTGATGTACTCAATAACATCGCGCAACAGCTTGCGGACCTGAAATACAAGCAGGATATTCGGGCCCGGGCGTTGGAAATCTGCACGCAGATTCTGAAAGATCATGAACGGATCCTGTTTTCCGGCGATGGTTATTCCCAAGAATGGGTGGCTGAGGCCAAACGCCGCGGTTTACCGAACATTCCGTCCTTCATCGAATCAGTCAGCGCGCTGACTTCCCCGAAAACGATTGAGTTGTTTACCCGCAATCACGTTTATACAGAGAAAGAGCTGATTGCCCGCAGTGAGATCATGAATGAACAATATGTCAAGATCTCCGAGATTGAAGCCAAAGTTCTGATCGACATGACCCGTACAGAACTCCTGCCGCTGCTTACCCGTGAAATTCAGCCGTTGGCAGCCGCACTGCGTTCCTTGGATCAGCCTGCTTCTTACTTCAGAAAACAGCTCATTCATTTAAACGAACTGATGGACCGCATGGATAAAGGAGCTGAGCGGCTGGAAGGGAAGCTGAAAGAGATTGGAGTGGTCAGCGATTATCATGAGCGCGGCATTCGGTTCTACTATGAAGCCGCTCCGTTGATGCAGCAGCTGCGTAGCGCCATTGACGAGCATGAAACAATCTTTGATAAAAAACAGTATATCCTGCCGACCTATGAGGATATGTTGTTTCACAGCAATTAACAATAGAAAGCTACAGCATCATCGACTTTTCCGATAAAGGCTGCAGCTTTTTTCTATTCTGTGATTGTTGATGTAGCCTTCTGAGATCTTCTGGGGTTTTCTCCCTCTAAATCTTCATTTGAATTATGCTGTTCATTTGCGTTTGCGATCTATTTCGAGGCCATTTTTTAACAGAAGAAAAAACGAGCATCCAGCCCGTTTTACAGCATATCTTCAGATTGAATATTCTTCTCTTTCAGCCTCCCGCTGACAAAACCGCGGACAACGACATAGAGAACGGCGAAGATCGGTACCCCCAGAAACATGCCGAGAATCCCAAACATGCCGCCGCCGACAATGATTGAAAACATGACCCACAGACTCGGCAGTCCTAACTGATCGCCCAGGATCATCGGACCCAGGATATTGCCGTCAAACTGCTGCAAAAGCAGGACAAAGACCGCAAAGATCAGGGAATAAATCGGATCGACGATAAAAAGAATGAAAATTCCCGGCACCGCGCCGATAAACGGACCAAAAACCGGAATCATATTGGTCAGCCCGACGATAAAGCTGATCAGCACCGCGAACGGCAGCCGCATGATCAGCATGCCGACAAAACAGATCACGCCGATAATCAGAGAATCAATCAATTTGCCGATGATAAAGCTGTTGAACATCCGCGACGTCAGCCTGCTTAATTGAATCAGCGATTCTACCTTGGCTTTGGGCAGTACCGCATAAGCCAGCTTTTTAAATTGGCCGGTGAAGCGTTCTTTTTCCAACAGAATATAGACGGCGATGATGACCGCGATAAAAAAGTTGAAAGTCTGACGGACAAACAGCCAGGAATAGCTTAAAATCTTCGGCACATAATCCTTGGCCATCCCCAGCATAGACTCCAGCAATGCCTCACTGGAGCTGAACAGAATTTCCAGCCAGCCTGTCTTGAACCCCAGCCCTTCCGTAATTTCGTTTAACAGCGTGTTCGCCTTCCCCAGATAATCGCTGAGCTGGGTTGACAGCGTCATGATGCTTTCCAGCAGCTGCGGGATTAAAACCGCCATAAAGCTGATCAGGATGAGGAATAGGAAGACGATCGCCGCCGCAACGCCGATCTTGCGTTTTGTGGAAGTCTTCATTTTTGACTTGGCCAGCCATTTCTTTTCGACTCTCGTTGTAACCGGTGCTAAGAGAAAAGCTAAGGAAAAGCCTAGAATAAATGGAAGCAGAATTCCGATCACATTCCCCAAAAACTGCTTAAGCAGCGGAAACTGAGTGACCAGAAAATAGAAACCTAATAGTAAAATCCCCGAACAGGTCAGGGCTAAAATGTTCTCTTTGGTTTGTTCTTTGATTTTAAATTTCATTATGCAATCTCCCTTATTGTTATTTTAACACACTTGACTCTTTTCTATATTTAAAATTCTATTAAATTGACGAGGATTATGCTAAAATAAGACTGTAACTTAAGGAGGAAATCATTCATGAGAGGTATTTTATTAATTAGCCATGGTCAGTATGCAGAAGCTTTCAAAGGTTCTCTGAAAATGATCGCGGGCGAAGTTACAAATTTGTATTCCTGCTGCCTGCTGCCGACAGATGGCCCAGATCAGTTTAAGGAAAAGCTGAACGAACTGAAGCCGGAGTTGGACAAGTATGACGAAGTCTTGGTTTTCGCGGATCTGTTCGGCGGTTCCCCATGCAACACAACGTTTGTTGAATTCGCTACGAATCCGAAGTTCCACTTCGTTGCCGGCATGAACTTCCCAATGGTTCTGACAGCAATTCTGTCCGAGGGTGAATCGGTTGAAAATCTGATCGCTCAGGGACGCGAAGGCATCGTTGATGTCAAAGCTTTCATGGCAAGCATGAGTTCGGACGAAGACTAATTTATTCAGCGTTCATAAAACAAAAAGGCGGGAAACTCCCCGTCTTTTCTTTTGCCTGAATATACCGCACAACGCCGTATTTTTGATCTGCCGCTTCAGGATGCGGCTAATTCTTCATGATAGAGCTGCTGGGCAAGATTATGATAATGGTCATGGATCCGTTCCAAATCTGTCAGCACCTCACTGAATACCACACACAGCGAACCGTCAATCTGTTGATTCCGCAGACGCTGGATTTGATCCTGACGGCTCTTTTCGCAGCATTGATCCATTTGTTCCTCCAGCTGATCGATGTGCTGCAATGTATCTGCACGATGATATTCTTCAATGGTCGGAAGCAGCGCGGCAGTCTGATTCAGAATTGTCTGCAGCTCTGCCAGTTCCCGGCTTGCCTGCGGTGTGATCTTCTGCTTTTCCTTCAGAATCTGGGAAGCATGTTCCGATAAATTAACGACATGATCGCCCATCCGTTCCAAATCATTATTAATTTTAAATAAGACATTCAGCCGGCGGGAATCCTCAACATTCATCCGCGCCGTGGCCACGACCGGAATCGCGTCGATAATCGTGCGGTGGATCGTATCAATCTCGCTTTCCTGCGCCAGAATTTTTTCTTTATCCCATTCCAAGGTTGTCAAGCCGCAAAACGCTTCGTCAAGACTGGACTGAACCAGGTGATACATACGGTTTAACAGTTCGCTGATCTCATGCAGTGAAATCGTGACATTGCCTAAACGCTGTTCCGGAATGCGTGTGATTTCAATAACCGGTTTGACTGCTTCCTTTTCCTGCGGCAGCAGCTTTACTGCCAGAGCCGCTAATCCGCTGCCTAACGGAAGCAGAACCAACGTCGTCACCACGTTGAAGAGCGTATGGAAGTTGGCGATCTGCGCCGCTGGATTGGCCGGCGTAAACTGAGCAATCCAATCGGTCAGCGGCAGCAGCAGCACAGCTCCGCTAAACAACAAAGCGCCGCCGACATTAAACAGCAAGTGAACCAAAGCGACTCGTTTTGCATTTCGGTTGGAGCTGAGTGAAGAAAGCACTGCCGTAATGCATGTTCCGATGTTCATACCAAATAAAATGAAGACGGAATGCTGCAGCGTGATCAATCCATTGTTCGCCAATGTTTGTAAAATTCCGATGGAAGCGCTGGAGCTTTGTATGACAGCCGTAAAAAGCGCCCCGGTAAGCACCGCGATCAGGGGATTGTTAAAGGCGGTAATCAAGGACAGAAAGGCTGCGTTATCCCGCAGCGGCGCCATCGCATCACTCATCATGCCCATACCGATGAAGAGAATACCAAGCCCGCCGACAATCATCCCGACTGCGTTGGTTCTTTCTTTTTTCAGGAACACAACCATGACGACACCAATCAAAGCGATAGCCGGTGCCGCAGCGCCAATATCCAGCGCGATCAGCTGGCCGGTAATCGTGGTGCCGATATTCGCACCCATAATCACACCGACAGCCTGCGGCAATGTCATTAAGCCGGCATTGACAAACCCTACCGTCATGACTGTGGTTGCGCTGGAGCTTTGAATCAAAGCGGTAATCAGGGCGCCGACAATCACCCCCATCAGCCGATTAGAAGTCAGTCGTTCAAGGATTGACTGCAGCCGATCCCCTGCGCATAACTCCAATCCATCACTCATCATTTTCATTCCATATAGAAATAAGGCCAATCCGCCCATTAAAGCAATGATAAAACTGATATCCATAACGTTTAACAACCCTTTCCTCTGCTTTAGCATGCCCATTATAAATGAAAAAAAGAGTTTCTGCGTAACGAATTTGTTAAGTTTTCGTTAACAGAAGATTCTCTTTCTTCCCTTTCACAACAAAAAAAAGCAATGTCCGAAGACATTGCTTATAAGCGTTTTGAATTAAGCCAAAACTCCGAAGAAAGCCAGAACGATAGCGAACAGAACAACAACGAGAATCAGCTTGTTGGAGTTCATCCACTTCTTACCCAGCATCCAGTAGCACAGAGCTGCGAATAATGCAGGGAACAACGCAGGCATGATGCTGTCAGCATATTTCTGCAGGTTGAATTCATTGAACATTTCTTCGCCAGTTTCCGGGTCAACACCTAAGCTCATTTTCAGAGTAGCCAGAGGGAACTTAACGTTCAGCGCGATCATGCCGCCGACAACCGTCAGACCTAAGACAGAAGCAGCTTCTGTCAGAGCGTTCATCGTGCCAGACAGGGAAGTAACCAGCTTAACGCCTTGTTCATAGCCCATGTCAAACATTTTCATACGTGCGAACAGAACGACAACCATCCAAACTTCCCAAATCATGATACCTAATGCGTTGCCTTCCAGAGCCATCGTTGCAGCGATAGATCCGAAAACCGCGCCCGCGATCATGCCGAAGATTGTATCGCCGATACCAGCGAATGGTCCCATCAACGCTGTCTTAATCGAAGCGGCAACATCCAAACCTGTACCAGATTCTGCTGTCTGTTCTTCGATAGCGACATTCATACCAACAATGATATCACCCATTGCAGGCTGTGTGTTGAAGAATACAGAATGAGTTCTCAATGCCTTCTGCTTCAGCTCAGGACGATCGCCATACAGCTTGTCGATAACCGGCAGCATGGTGGTCAGGTAGCCTAAGCCCTGCATACGTTCATAGTTCCAGCCAATCTGAGAGTTCCAGATCCAGCGCAGATTCAGGCTTCTTAATTCTTTCTTAGTGAACTTCTTACTATTCGTCATAATCGTCGTCGCCTCCCTGTGCAGTGCCAGCAGCTAACTTAGCAGTAGCATTCTGGTAAGTAACTAACGCTGCGGCTGTACCGATTAAGGCGATACCCAGAATCGGCATATTGATATAAGCGGCTAATACGAAGCCTAAGATAATGAACTGCGGCTTCTTCAGAACTGGCAGGTAACGCATCAAGATTGCGAAACCAACGACCGGCAGCAAGCCGCCAGCGAATTTGAAACCGTTCATGATGAATGCCGGAATGATCTTGATCAGAGTGTCAACAACGCCCTGGCCAGCAACCAGCAGTAACAGAACAGGCAATCCACGGGACAGGCCCCAAGGAATAATACCTAATGTGTTCATCAGCGCGATACCCTTAGTGTTGTCTTCTTCAACATACTTGTCAGCGATGTGCTGGAATGCAGTGTTGGAGAAACGAGCCAGAATATCCAACTGTGTGAATAATGCAGCTAATGCGATACCGATTGAAGAAGCCATTGCAATCGGGTCAGCGCCGGAAGCAGCGCCTAAGGCTGTAGCGATCATACCCGAAGAAGTGATGTTCGGAATCGAAGCTCCTCCGTATGTGCCAGCGCCTAACTGTGTCATCTGTAACGTACCACCAACAACTAAGCCGTATCTCATATCGCCTACGACGATGCCGGTGAATAAGCATGCAAGAATACAGTTGTTGAAACCGATGTTCCAAGACAAACTATCGATGATGCTCCAAAATGCCCATGCTGTAATCAGCAGGATTTGGATAATACTCAACCCTCCAGACATAAATAGTCCTCCCTTTCTAACCTTTTGTGTCTTTGGTTTTTTCCGGTTGCCCGGACCCTCGAAAACAATTTATCCGCCCCTCGGCCTACGTGGCTTCTTACGCAGCGCCGCGATTCAGATGTAACCGTTTTCTCGATGATTAAATGATACACTAGAAAGTATGATTTGTAAAGCCTCAACACATATTTTTCACATAATTCAAAGAAATTTTCACAAAATTAGAACTGCAATTTATGCATTAAACAAACAGATGAATCTTCCCAATTCTCCCTGTATACAAGCATTATTAATAATTATGATCATGAATTCTGCAAGTCGTTTTCCTCCCGTTTCCCCTTCTAAAACTTTCACAATTTTCCCGTTTGTTTCATAAAATTGTTATGTTTTCCATATCAAATCCAGCTTTTATTATTGTATTCGCGGCCCTGCCGTTTTAGAACGCCCCAGATTTGAAATAACAAGAAACTGAGCTTTGCATGCAGAACGGCTTCATCTGCAAAGTTTGCAATGATATCCTGCAAAGATTTCAATGCGGCCCCCGTATTTTGCAAAAGTTTTTGACCTCAATTCCTTATCGCCGTATTCAAGATGATCTGACTCTTCAACCTTATATAACTCCCGCGGATGGATCAGACAAATTCGCGCATCAATCTTGCTCTGTCTGATTTTGCTTTTCAACACGGCCGATGAAACTGTTTTTTGCTGCCGGCTTGATCGAGTCTTATCCTTCATCCGAACCCTTTTCTCCTTTTTAACGACATTGAAAAGAAAAACAGGATTGCTCCTGTTTAAGAAATTTGTTTAGCTAGTTCGGTCAGATCTTTGGCTAAAGCTTCGATTTTTTCACGTTCCACTTCATCGTCATGATTCGTCGCCGTATTCTCAACAATCAGCGAACCATTCATATTTTTCCCGCGGCAGACGATCATTCCTTTTTCATAGAAAGACAGCGACGTATACTTCACGTGATCTTCATCAACTAGGCTCATGTGCAGCTTGGCTTCCTCATCCCGGCGCTTCACAATCGCCTCCAGCTTTTCCGCATTGCCTTTGCTGGCTTCAAAATAGCCAATTCCCAAGCGCGGTCCTTTGCCGACACAGTCCAAAATAATCACATTGCGGTCCTTAATCGTGTTGGGAAGTGCATCCCGAAGCATATAGTCGCCGACGTGCGTTCCATTTCCGCCATCAGTCAGCACGAACGCCACCTGATCCCGAAGCTTTTCCGGCAGCTGCTGAGCAATCAGATAGGCTGCAATCACCCCTGAAGTATTCCGATTCAGATTTACTTTGTTGCCGATGCGGAATGTCATCATAAAGGAAACGACAATCAAAAGGGTCAATACCGCCAAAATCAGCACGGACAGAACGAAATTATCCTCAAAATTAATCCGCCGGCCCAAGCCCAGCAACAAAATCAACCCCAGCACCATGCTTAAGATCACCGGCGTATTCATCGGCAGAAAAGAGGAAGAAAAACTGGCGTTGCCGTCCATCGGAAAATAACGAATCGGATTGCCGAAATCATGATTCAGCGTATCGTAATGGGCTACAAAAATCGTTTTTGCCTTGCCGACATTGCCGATCATCAAATTCATACCCTTCGTTCTTTTTTTCTTTCCCATCGCGCCGCGTACAGAATACCCCAACGCCTGGAAATCCTTGCCGATCTCATTGCAGAAAAAATTCTTTTCCTTGCGGGTAAACCGGCGCCCGATTGTTAAACCATATTTTATAATCAAATCATCAATATTCATCATAACCTCCAGCGGATATTCAGCTTTGCCGTCCGCTTATTTCTTTCTGCCCCACTTCTCCGGCCATTTAAACGGCGAATTTTTCATCTTTGCCTGCTGCTGACGATGGGCTTCCTTATCCGGTACAAATTTGTTGAAGCAATGCACCAGTTTGGTACTGCTGTAAGCATTGATAAAAACAAATTCTTCCTCGCTGACGCGAACCACCAGCATATCCATTCCGGCTTTCCCCTGACGGAATACCCATTCCTGAACCTCATCCCAGCGAACCATCTGGCACAGATCTTCATCGCCCCGCGTATAAACGACAAAATAATCCGGGTAAGCCTCTAACAAAATATAGTTAGGCGTCTTCCATAAAACCAGCAGCGCGACAACAATCAGAACTGCCCCGACAATCCAGACAAATTTTGCTGCAATCATCAAAATTCCAACCAGAATGCAGACAATAATCGATACGTACGGCTTGATATTAATCGAAACAACCGGTTTTCCCGACTGCGGCAAATCGGCGATCCGACACAGTTTCGCTCTCATTTCTTCCATTGATTTCACCTCTTGCGTTTCATTATAACAAAATTCCCTCTGTTCGTCATTCAAAATTCGACGCGAAACCGAAAGCGCTGTCAGAATCCTATTTCGGAATTCTTCATTTTCCCTCGTTTTTTCCTGGATTTTTGATATAATGGAAAAGAAAACCGAATCAATCAATTGAGGAGTGAGGATGTATGTGGATTGTAGCGTTTATTACCGTGGTGGCTGTATTGATTTTCGCCTCGCGGATGAAAGAGTTGAAGAATGCGCGCGAAGCGATCGCCGCGGCCGGGGGTATCAGTTCCAAATATCAGTGCATGGATTTTTCCAAAGGTCCGAAAACCGCTTATCTTATCCTGTCGGTCGTCGGCATTATTTCAGGAATCTACGGTTATACAATTGAGGATTATACGACAGTTGCTCTGGGGGTTCTGATTTTCTTTTTGTTTCTGGCCGAATTCTTCATGGCCAACATTCAGTACAAGTTCTATTACAGCAGCACAGCCTTTATCAACCGCGGTAAAGTCGTGCGTTACAAAAGCATCAAAGACTTTGAGAAGAAAAAAATGCCGATGGCCTTTGTTGCCGTCATCACCTTCAGCGGCGACAAGCATTTAGTTCCGCCTAAGGCTCTGGCCATCATCCAAGAACAGATGCAGAAAAAGGAAAAATAAAAAAAAGAAAATCCGCCGCGTGCGGATTTTTTATTTTCGTTTTTTTTCGTCTGTACTATTCTTCCATCAGTCTTTCAAGCGCTTCCGCCAGGGAACTGACCACGATCTGCGCTTCCTGTCTGACTGAAGCCGGAGAAGTATGGAAGGTAAAGCTGGGGGCGGTTGAACGCAGCAGAGGAATATCATTATAAGAATCGCCGATTCCGGCAATCGTCTTGAGCTGCAGATGACGCTTAAGCACCTCAATCCCGGAGCCTTTGGAACAGCCGCGCCGGGCTACATCAATCCAGACTTCATTCTGAAAGGCCTCCAGTTCAGCAAACGTGCGATTGATCCGATCCGCCTCTAACCGCGCTCGATCCTCTGTGCCAGCATACAAAGACAGTCCAAAGATTTCGGCCGTCAGTTCATCCAACCGCGAGAAAACACGGTACGGAATGGCTGTCAGAATCGAAGCGGAAGGCGGAATCTGACCATCCGGCTGCCTTTGACAGAAGGTTCCTTCACTGGTCTGATAATAAAAATCAATTTCTTTGTCCAGCGAGCCGCTGAGCCGAAATGCGGTTTCCCGGTCAATGCAAGCTTTATACAGCGTCCGGCCGGCGTGGTCCAGAATCAGCGCCCCGCTGCTGAGAATCATAAAGTCACAGCGCAGCCGTCCCTGAATTGGCGCAGCAACCCCCGAAAGCGGACGTCCCGTACATAAGCCAAACAGATGTCCCTGCTTTTGAAACATGCGAATCTGTTTGAGATCATCGCTTTTAAACTGACCCTTAAAAAATAACGTACCGTCAAAATCACTGGCTAATACCTTCATGGACACAGTTCTCCTTCTTAATTGTTTCCTCAGCTCCTGTCAAACAGGATTCCGTACTGCTTATCATTATACTGACTGAACATTTTCTGTCAAAGCCAAACAGATTCATACTGGGAAATATCATCAACCTCATCAGCAAAAAAAACAGCTGAATCCAGACTTACCCGGTTCAGCTGCTTCTTCTCATTTCAGTTTTGCTTAACCTGATTAAAGATCTTTAATCAGCGGCATGAAGTCGATTTTTTCTTCTGTCGGAACCATCTGCGCTGTAAACTTAACGCCTCTGTCCGTCAGTTCTCTGAAAGCCGCGACATCTTCCGGCGTAACGCTGACTGACCGCTTAACCTGCGTCGAGCCATGCTTGTTGGACATGTTGCCGACATTGACAACCGGGAACATATAACCGGCATCCGCAACCTGCTTAATCGTCTTTGGACCTTTCAGAACGACAAAGATACGATCCGTCGGATAAGCTTCGCTTTTCAGTCTGTCCGCCGCTTTTTCAGCCGGCAGAATCGACAGTTTAACTGTGGATGGGCAAGCCATCTTCAGCGCGATTTTCTGAATTTCATCCTTCGCTGCCATATCATCGATAACCATGATACGCGTAGCGTTTAAAGTATTCGTCCAGACAGCTGCAACCTGACCGTGGATCAATCTTTCGTCAATACGAACATTTACAATTTCCATAAGTGTATTTCCTCCCTTTGTAAGCGTTTAATTTGACTATTCCCATTTTAGCGTAATTCCAGGGTCGTGTCAATATTTCCATTTGGACACTCCCTGAGCTTTGTCTAAATGTTATTTCGGTCGGCCCTTGAAAATCACGCTCAACAGAGGTGATTGAAGGTGTTTTTTCAATTATTAAGCGCTTACATTGAAACCCGAAATTTTCTTCAGCTATAAATTTTTTTGGTTAGCGCCTGTGAACTTTCTGTGAAACTCTTTCAGAAACAACTTTTCATCCCTTTTACTTTGTAAAACCCAGTAAACTTGAGTATAATGAAAAACGGCGGTGATGAAATGACCTGTTTAAAGGTAATGACCTTCAATTTAAAAAATGATTTGTTTTTTACCCGAAAGAATCTGCGCTGGGATACCCGCAGGCAGTATGTCCGCAATCTGATCGCTTCGACCTCTCCCGATATCATCGGCGTCCAGGAGTTAAGCGATTTAATGCGTGAACAGCTGCAGGCGCTTTTGCCGCAATATCAGTTTGTCGGCCAGGCCCGCAACCGCAGACGGCAGTTCATGAACGAACATTCGGATATTTTGTTTCTGAAAGATCGCTTTGATCTGCTGGGCGAAAAAACATTCTGGCTTTCCAAGCAGCCGGATCAGGCCGGCAGCCGCACCTGGACCAGTATTTTTCCGCGGATCTGCACGATGGTTCATTTGAAAGATCGCGAAACCGAACAGGTTTTCCGAGTCTTCAATACGCATCTGGATCATCTGTTGTCGTACACCCGGACCTTTGAGGTCCGTACGATTATCAGTGAAATGCAGCGGCTGCAGAAAGAAGCGACCTGTCCTCTGATTTTAATGGGGGATCTGAATTCCACGCTGTCCAGCCCGGCGCTGCAGTTATTGACGATGCCGGAAAACCGGCTGCATTTGAAGCCGGTCTATGATTCCTCGGCCATGTTCAATACTCTCCACTATGGCAAAGGCCGGCTGAAAGAAGACCGGCAGCCGATTGACTACATCTACGTCAGCGAAGAATTTGATGTTCATTCAACGCGGATTATCACGACCTGCTTCAACGGATTGTATCCATCAGATCACTATCCGGTCATTTGTCATCTGGTTAAGAAAGGAAACACAGAATCATGAGGGATTATTGGGAATTATTTGCAACCTTCAGCAAGCTGGGGTTGTTCACCTTCGGCGGCGGTTATGCCATGCTTCCGCTGCTGGAATCAGAAATCGTAGAAAAGAAAAAATGGGCGACTTACGATGAAATCACCAATTACTACGCCGTCGGCCAATGTACACCCGGCATCATTGCGGTGAACGTATCAACATTTATCGGTTATTATCAAAAAGGGATCTTGGGCGCAGTGGTTTCGACCTTCGGCTTTGTTTTCCCCTCGCTGATCATCATCGTGATCATCGCAGCTTTCATTCAAAACTTTGCCAGCCTGGCGGTCGTCCAGCATGCGCTTGCCGGCCTGCGCGTCGGTGTGTGCGTCTTGGTGCTGACCTCGGTCTACAAGCTGATTAAAAACGGTGTAAAAGACAGCTTTGGCGTCGTCATGTTTATCTTCGCGTTTCTCTTGTCGCTGTTTACAAATATTTCAGTCGTCTTTATTACGCTGGGCGCCGGTTTGTTCGGCTTTTTGAAATATAAGCTGGGAGGGAAGAAAGCATGAGCATCCTGATTCAGTTATTCCTGGAATTTTTCAAGATCGGTTTGTTCGCCGTCGGCGGGGGATTGGCCACCATCCCTTTCCTGCATCAGCTGGCTGAAAAATATACCTGGTTTACCGTCGAAACCTTAGTCGACATGATTGCCATCTCAGAATCTACGCCGGGGGCTATGGGTGTGAATATGGCCACTTACAGCGGTTTTACAACCGCCGGCATCTCCGGTTCGCTCATCGCAACCTTAGGCTTGGTTCTGCCGAGCATTGTGATCATCATTATCATCGCTCACTTCTTAAAACAATTCAGCGACAGTCCGGTTGTCAAAGCGATCTTTACTGGTTTAAAACCTGCGGTCGCGGCCTTGATCCTGTGCGCGGCGCTGAATCTGGTCAATGTATCAGTCATCAATCTCAGTGCCTTTCAAGCCTCCGGCAATCTGATTGATCTGTTTCCATTAAAAAACATTCTCCTTTTTGCGGTCTTGTTAATATTGACGACCAAAATCAAAAAACATCCGATTGTCTGGATTGCCTTATCGGCGGCCGCCGGCGTTCTGTTTCAGTTCTGACTGTAAACTCTCTCCTTAACCGGGGAGATTTTTTATGCTTGCGCAACGTGTGTGCAGCAAGCAAAAAGAATATCGGGATGGAAGCTGAAATAATGGCGGACAACATTCAGCTTTTGAGAAGCAGAAAAGGAACGGCAAACTGAACTAGACAAGCTTTCTTCCAATTTCAATCGTAGTCAAGCAAAAACCCACGGACTAACCGCGGGCAATTTTCGCCGGATACCATTTTTCAAACCAGACGGTAAACACGCCCATCGCCATCGGGCTGAGGATATTGATCAGAATTGCAGCCTGCGGCAGTTTGCTGAGCATCAGGATTAAAGTCCAGAAAGCGCTCAGGACATAAAGGCTGCCCCAGCAGCAGGACAGAATACGATTGGTCTTCATGAATACCGGATTCTGCAAAGCGTCATCGCCATGATAATTTTCCTTTACATAATGAGCGCTCAGGGGAATCGCGGTGTTGCAGGAAACCAGCCACAACAGCCCAAAACAGAGATAGGAGAGCGGAACAAGCAGTCTTTCATCGCAGCCCTGCACCGCCAGCAAGCCGATCCCGCCGACAAGCAGACCGGACAATCCGTCATAAACTGTCAGCTGCCATTTCTGCCCGGCCAAAACCAATAGGAGTGCAGCAGCGACTGCCAGGTTTCCGCCGCAATTCTGAGAAACCGGCAGCAGCGTCCACAGACAGCACCACGGCAGAAGCAACAGCAGCATGTTGGTCTTTTTTCTGGGCTGAGTCTGATCAGGCTGACTTTGCGGAGCGTGCGGACCGCTGAAATAGCGGTCCCACTCCATCAACAGGCTGAGATCTCCCAACGTTTTGTAACGGCCTTCCATCATCGCCTGATCGCCCCGCATTTCCCCGCGGGCAATCGCCTGCCAGACGCTTAGCGGCGTTTCAACGCGGGTCGTATAGGCCCCGGCATTCAGCGCACGAAGTTCACAAGTCTTCCCCAGCACAAGCTGGTATCCAACTTCAACATCCGTATAGAAAATCTCAAATACCCTTTCTTTACCATCCAACGAGATGGGATTGTACATGGCTGCCATCTGCCGCGTAAATCGCTCTGCCTGACGGATTTTTGATGATTGGGAATCCGCCGCCTCTTTAGGATTGGCAATATTCCAGCTGGCATTGGCCAAGGTAATGAACTGCTCTCTGGGCAAAAGCGGTGTTCTTAACCGCTCCAGCGTGGGGACAGACAGCGCCTGCGAAACTGCATATTCCCGACCAGCCTGGCGCACATGCGTCAAATAGGCCGAGGTCGCCGCGCGCAGCTCCGGCCGGGCAAAGAGCTCACCCTGCGGACAAAGAATTTTTAAGCCATCCCCAAAGGTCAGATCAAACTGCTGGATCAACGCCTCATAATTCTGATTCACCGTATAAAATCCGCAGGTTGAAATCATGAGCGTTTTGGCCTGGGCTTGAGGATAACGCCTCGGATGAATTGCGCGACCGTCCGCCCCGGCTTCAATAAAAGGCAGATTCAGCGGCAGACAGCGGTCAAGGACGGTTTTTACCGGTCCCGGCATGCCGTAGTAATAGAGCGGAAAACTCCACAGAATCCAATCGGCGTCCAGCATTTCATCCAGGATGCCAGCCATCTCATCCGCGATCACGCACCGGCCCGGCGTTGCCGTCCAGCAGCCGAAACAGCCGCGGCAGGGATCAATGCGCAGTTCGCTGAGATTCAGGGTCTTCACGCTCAGCTTGGCTTTCAGCTTGTCTTTCATGCCCGCAACGAACGCCTGCGTCAGTTGATACGTATTGCTTGAAGTCCCGCGCGGACTTCCGTTAAGCACCAGCATTTTCATCGTGATCATCCTTTAGCCTTTCAATACAGCGATAAACCCAATCCAGACACATTCGGCTGTAAGCCAGCCCGAAGTCTGCGGTCATTTCCCAATACAGCGCATCGCGGGATGCCTGAGTCAGCGTCTGATACTGAGCGATGACTCCGCCGATCCTTTCCATCTGTCTTAGCTGAGCCTGATAGGCCTGCGCTAATTGCTGAAGACTTTCTATATTGTTCTGCGGCGGTCGCTTGGCAGAAAAGAATAACCGCAGCAGCACTTCGCTGCGCGTCGGCATCATTTCCGCAGGCAGTTCGCTTTCCAGCCAGCGCTGCAGTTGTGCTTTGCCAGCAGGCGTAATCGAATACACCCGCTTATTGGGTTTGTCCGCCTGTACCTCAATCCGCGACTGAAGCCAGCCTAGAGCTTCCATCTGATTCAGTTCCCGGTAAATCTGACTTGTCTGCGCCTGCCAAAAATAAGACAGCGAATCGTTAAACGCTTTAGCCAGCTCATAACCTGTCATTTCTCCATAATTCAGCAAGCCGAGCAGTCCTTGCCGCAAAGCCATCGCAATCACCCCGCAATATTCTACTTGTAGAATATCATTCTTCGATAATAATGTAAAGCGGCAATTTAACAGCCGCTAAGACAGGATGCTTACGAATGCGAACAAAGCTCTGCCGGCTTCCCCGCAAACACAAAAAAAGCCTTCGTTGGAAGACTTTCTTTGTGACCTAAAGGGTTGATATGATTCCCGGCAATAACCAGGTGGGTACCCTGTTCAGATTTTTAGGATTCTCTGATAAATCAGAGTTTTCAACACCAAACTGAAACGTCCGGGTTCCCATATATCAAGTGTTGGAAATATATGTGTTCCCTTTAGGCATTAGTATTATAGCACGCATTTTTTTATTTATGAATGCTTGACATTTGGAAACTTATAGAAAGTGTTATTTTTCCAGAGCAATATGCAGTTCTTTCAGCTGTTTTTCATCCACTGTATTCGGAGCTTCGCTCATCAGATCCGAAGCGCTGGCGGTTTTCGGGAACGCCACGACATCGCGGATGTTGTCCGTGCCGGCTAAGATCATGACCAATCGTTCCAGGCCGATGCCCACCCCGCCATGCGGCGGCGTGCCGTAGCGGAACGCATCAATGAAGAAGCCAAATTTTTCCCGGGCTTCCTCCATTGACATGCCGATCGCTTCAAAGACCTTCTCCTGCACCTGCTGATCATGAATCCGGATAGATCCGCTCAGCAGCTCATAGCCGTTGAGAACCAGGTCATAGGCGCGTGAATAACAGTTTTCCGGATCGCTCATCAGCTTGTCCACATCTTCCAGATTCGGGCTGGTAAACGGATGGTGGGCAGCGACATAGCGCTGTTCTTCCTCACTGTACTCAAACATCGGGAAATTCGTTACCCACAAGAAGTTAAACTGACTTTCATCCATCAGCTTCAGCTGACGTCCCAGCTTAATCCGCAGGGCTCCCAGGGCCGTCTGAGCAACCTTGGCCTTATCGGCAATCAGGAAGATCAGATCGTTGTCTTTTAATTCCAGTGTTTCGATCAAGGCCGTCTTTTCTTCCGGTTTCAGCACCTTCGCTACCGATCCGCTCAGTTCGCCGTTCGCCATTTTCAGCCAGGCCAGCGCCTTTGCCCCGTAAATCTTGACAAATTCCTGAAGCTTATCTATTTCCTTTCGGGAAAACTGATCGGCAGCCTGAGCAGCGACGATCGCTCCCACCATTCCTTTAGGCTGTTCCAGCACGTTCTTAAAGACGGTAAAATCTGTATTCTGAAACAACCCGCCGACATTCTGGATCTCCATACCGAAACGGGTATCCGGTTTATCTGTACCGTAACGAGCCATGCATTCGTTATAGGTTAACCGCGGGAAGGCTGGCAGCTCCGTCTGTTTCAGGTTCCGGAAGATTTCCTTCATCAAGCCTTCAACGACCGTCCAGACCTGTTCTTCATCAACAAAGCTCATCTCGATATCAATCTGCGTGAATTCCGGCTGCCGGTCCGCACGCAGATCTTCATCACGGAAGCAGCGGGCGATCTGGAAATATTTTTCAATTCCGCCAACCATCAACAGCTGCTTGTAGATCTGCGGCGACTGCGGTAAAGCGAAGAACTTCCCCTTGAAAATCCGCGAAGGCACAAGGTAATCGCGGGCCCCTTCCGGCGTGGATTTGCACAGAATCGGCGTTTCCACTTCAATAAAGCCCTGATCCGACAAATAATTGCGCGTCAGCATCGTCACCTTGTGGCGCAGCATCAGGTTGTTCTGAATCGGTGCGCGGCGCAGATCGAGATAGCGATATTTCAGACGCGTATCTTCCAGTGCGTCGGTTTCATCGGCGATGATCATCGGCGTTGTTTCAGCCGTGTTGACGATCGTGACCGCTTCCACATAAACCTCAATGTCGCCGGTCGCCATCTTCGGATTTTTATCCTGCCGTTCAACGACCTTGCCTTCTACCTGCAGAATGTATTCATTGCGGACATCCTTCACTTGTTCCGCCAGCTTTTCATCCACGGTAATCTGAACAATCCCGCTGCGGTCGCGCAGATCGATGAATACCAAGGCGCCTAAGTTGCGGCGGCGGCTGACCCAGCCGACCAACGTGACCGGCTCGCCGACGTGAGCTAAGCGCAGCTCTCCATTTTGATGTGTGCGTTTCATGCTTGTTCTTCCCCTTCCTGTTGGAAATAAGCGTCCAGTGTGGCGATCAGTTCATCCTGATCAATCGTAATCTGGCGCTGCTGATCAATAAATTTGACGTTCACTTGATGATTTGCAGCTTCGCTTTCCCCGGCAATCACCGCGACTTTGGCTTTGCGCCGATCTACCGATTTAAACTGTGCTTTCAGCGAACGCGGCTGAATGTTGAATTCGGTATGGTAACCGGCAGCCCGGCACTGCGTCGCCAGTTCCAGCGGCAGCGTGCCAACCTCACCTAAGGCCATGACGTAGACATCCAAGCTTTCTTCTTCTCCCAACGCTACTTCTTCAGCTTCGGCCAGGATCATCAACCGCTCCAGCCCCATCGCAAAACCAACGCCCGACATTTGAGGGCCGCCGAAGTATTCGACCAATCCATCATAGCGGCCGCCCGCGAAAACAGTGGCCTGCGAACCGGATTCCGGATGTGTGGAAACAACCTCAAAAACGGTATGCGTATAGTAGTCCAATCCCCGCACCAGCTTATCGTCAATTTCATACGGAATTTCCAACGCGTCCAGCGCCGCCAGCACCTGATCAAAATAGTCCTTGGATTCCGGAGTTAAATATTCCTGCAGCGATGGAACATTCTGCATGCTCGGATGTTCGCTGTCCACCTTGCAATCGAGTAAGCGCAAAGGATTTTGTTCGTAGCGCCGCTGACAATCCGCGCACAGCTCACCCACATGGTCTTTGAAATGCTCGCGCAGCGCCCCGCGGTAGGCCGTCCGGCTGGCGTCATCCCCCAGCGTGTTGATCAGCACCTTGACCTGACTTAAGCCTAAAGCCTTGACGATGCTGTATCCCAGCGCGATGACTTCGGCGTCGATCAGCGGACTCTTCATCCCAATGTTTTCAATTCCAAACTGATTAAACTGACGGTAACGGCCTTTCTGCGGACGTTCATAGCGGAACATTTCACCCATGTAATAGAGTTTGGCCGGCATTTCCAGGCGGCCGTACATCTTGTGCTGAACAAAGCTGCGGACAACCCCTGCCGTGCCTTCTGGCCGCAGTGTCAGTGAATCTTCGCCATGCACCGAGAAGGTATACATTTCCTTATTCACCATATCGGAGCTGTCGTTTTCCCGTTTGAACACCCGCGTATCCTCAAAGACCGGCGTGCGGATTTCTTCATACCCATAAACATCGCAGAGATTGCGGATTAAATCTTCAACTTTCTGCCATTTGCGCGTCGCCTCCGGAAGCAAATCCTGCGTACCGCGCGGAGTCTGGTAATTCTCCATCATCATTTCCTCCTTTACCTGTTCAAGAACCGCTGCGATCATTCCACAAAAAAAGCGCCCTCTAAGGACGCTTCATCTGCGTGGTGCCACCTTAGTTCACGAAATCTTTTCGTGCCCTCTTTCCGATAACGCCGGAAATTCGTCAGCAGCTACTGCTTGTTCACTGCCGCTTCTTGCAAGTGTCGGTTGCCGGAGGTGATCAAGGAAGCTTTCAGCACTGCTTCCCTCTCTGAATGATCCCATTCCAGATTCCTCTTGGTCCTTGAATTTATCCCTAGTTTAGCACGATTTACCGCTTTGCACAAGGGCAAAACCAAGCTTTTGACGAATCTTGTTTTCCTCATCCGTTTGTCTGTCAAGCTTATTTTCTTCTTCTCTGAAACACAGTTAGTTTTGCATCCGGCGTGATTCACTTCTTTCCTTTTTCTTACAATCCGCATCTGCCACTAGTCTTTTATTTTTTCCTTGTGTATCATAAACTTACGAATTGAAGGAGGATCAGTTCATGCGTTATTATATTCGCCAGCGGTTCTTTTCCTGGACCGACAGCTTTGATATTACGGATGAGGAAGGTTATGCCGTTTACAACGTCCGTGCCGATTTATTAGCGTTATCGCATGTGCTTCGGGTCTTTGATGATCAGGATCAGGAAGTCGGCTTAGTCCGTGAAAAATTATTCCACTTCCTGCCGACATTTGAAGTTGAGCTGGATGGGGATCTTGTCGCCGTCATCCGCAAGGAATTTTCATTTCTGCATCCCCGCTACCGCATTGACTGCGAAGGCTGGAGCGTTGAAGGAAACCTGTTTGGCTGGGATTATCAAATATATCGTGACGGCGAGCTGTGCGGAACCATCAGCAAGGAGGTCATTGCCTTGACGGACACGTATGTGATTGATTTCGATGATCCGCAGGATGAGCTGATGATTGTGATGCTTGTCTTGGCGATTGACGCCGCCAACTGCAGTGAGCACTGAAGCCAAGTCCCCACATGAAAATCGTTTTAGGTGCAGGAGCAACGCAGTATGATGGCTGGATCAGCACACAGCAAAAACAGCTGGATTTATTGAAGCCGGAAACCTTCGAGGCCTTTTTCCAAGGAGAATTGGCCGAAGCCATGTTGGCGGAGCATTTATTTGAACATCTGACACTGGCCGAAGGCATGCTCGCAGCCCAGACGCTCTATCGTTATCTGCAGCCCGGCGGTTGGATCCGCGCGGCGGTACCGGATCGTTATTTCCGCAATGCCGATTATCAGCGGCTCGTACAGATCGGCGGCCCCGGACCTCAGGATCATCCGGCCGCTTCTCACAAAATTGTTTATGATTATAAACAGTTCTGCGCGGTCTTTGTCCAGGCGGGATTCGAGGTTTCCCTGCTGGAATACTGCGATGAACGCGGTGATTTCCATTACCGCTACGCTAACGATGCGGATGGTCATATCGGCCGTTCCTATCGCAATGACACGCGCAACGCCTGCAATCATTTAGGCATGGTTTCGATTGTTCTCGCTGCATTCAAACCGATTGTTATACCGCGGGAAGTGCAGGCTCTTGATCCAGACAAAATCCAGCAACTCAAAAAGCAGGCAAATTCAGCTGCCAACTAACAAAAACAGATCTGCGAACAGCGTTTCAGGTAAAGATCCCGAAACTCTCGCAGGTCTGTTTTTTTCTTTACAAAAAAGCGTAAAAACAAGTTCAACGGCAGGATTCAGCGAAGAATCTTACCCAAGAAATTGAACGATCATTCGTTTTTCAGATTCCGTTAAGCTGTGCATATGTCCCCTGCCTTTCAATAGATAGGTTTCACAGTGGGGTATCATCTTTTCAGCCTGCGGAATTACCCGCTCAGCTGGAAACATACAGTCCTTTTCGCCAGCCAGCACAAGTGTTGGAGCCAGACATTTCTGCATGTCATTCACAGCTACATTGCTCGGCATGCCCGCCTTTACCTTTGCGTTATCAATACTGCACTTTGCGGTTTCAAAAGCATCGGGATCAATATTATCCTCGGTTACAGCCATCGGAAGAAGCGTTTTGATCAGCCACTTCTGTTGATGAGTCACCCAATACAACATCATGGGCAATGCCATGCTTATCAAATTGACAGCCGGCGCATTTTTTATTCCGGATGGCACGTAAAGCACAGCTTTCTCAATTTTTTCAGGGGCAACGCACATGGTTTTTGCAAGAATGCCCGCTCCAAAGGAACCGCCGAAGCATCGAATTTTCTGAAATCCCAGATTGGTAATCACTTCGCTCGCCCACTTGCCGTAATCATCGTTATTCGGCGACAGCGTCGTTTCCGCGCTTTTTCCAGGATGGCCGATCGTATCAACGGCATAGATATGAAATGGATCAAACAGGAACCTGCATGCTAATAAATTATAGGCGCTCGTTGCATTCCCGCCATGAAATACAAGCAAAGGCAAGCCCGCTGGATTGCCGGTTTCAATAAGATGCGTTTTGCCAAAGGAAGTATCCAGATAGATATCATAAAAGGATGTCTTAAGCCTCGATAACTGTTCATCATAAAGTGCCAAGATTTTCTGTTTCCCCTGCGGTGTGTTGTAAATCGTCTTCATGCGTCCTCCATGCGAAAGAATTTCAATCTTCGCTGTCCGCCTTTATCCGTCAAAGGTGTATGCTTCCAGTTTAAAGCTGCCCAGCATAAAAGTCAAATCAGGTTAATCTCGTTAAAAACTGCTGTTTGCGGCCGCAAAGCTTTTTAGTCCGCGGATAAAACACGTAAAATTAACAGCCGGTTTTCTACCTTGCAGATTTATTTGACACATTTCCAGAAGCATACCTTTCAGTTTAGAAGAAATTTTGAGCGGCTGCAGATTTTTTATTCATTTTTCAGACAATACTGAAGCCGATCATACAGCTCATCCAGCACCCAGATCCGTTCCGGTTGACCGCCGGCATCCACGACGGTTTCCAGCAGCGGCAAAACCCGCGGATAAAAACGTTTTTCCCACACATCGGCAACATTCAGCGTTCGGGCATACCCATAGCTTTTTAACGCGTATTTCGGATCCCGTTCAAGCCACTCGTCCAGTTTCTTATCCGGCATCTGTTTGAGATCACGCCGCCACTGCACCGCCTGCTGCCGAAGCCGCAGGCCTTCCGGATTCAAAGGCTTCATCCATACTAAGAGTAACAGAACAGCCGCCATGCTGAAATAACTGACTGCCAGCGGCAGCGATTGCAAAACATAGTATTTCATCACCCACTCCAGCAAGATCAGCCATAGAAGCCCTAAGCCTGCAAGCTGAATGCGGGAAACTTTCTTCCCTCGCTTCATCGCCAGAATGCGCAAACCCAGAATCAAGGAGAGCCCCAGCAGGACTCCGTTAGAAAGCAGCGCTATAACGATGAGAGAAGTCTGATGAACCTGCATCCCGATCAGAATCACCGGCGGCAGCGCACTAAGCAGAATCAGCAGCCAACGCAAACCGGACAATCCCCGATGCCGCCATTGGGCCGCTTCCGACTGAGCCTGCTGCCAAGCCTCCTGAACGCAGGCCTGCCCCCGCTGGCTAATTTCCTCAATCGTCACGGAATTGCCGTCGCCCAGCTGAAACAAAGAATGCATAAATTGCTTTTCCCATTGCGGCTGATGAATCAGCGATCGCCGACGGAAAAGGCGCAGCGTCCGCCCGTCCATTTGTATCTGAATATAATCACGGGCTGCCCAATTCACAATGACCGCGGCCAACATTTCACCTTCTGCCTGCCGATGTGTCAGCAGCGCCGCCTGAACCGGATTGACGCCGTTAGGCAGTTCTCCCACAGCCCGGCGTTTTGCCGATCGGTTCAGTCCGCGGAACAATCCGGCCGCCAACAATACACCGATGGCAAACATCGACCAGAACCCTGTCGATCCGCGCATGGCACGATGCATAGAATACGGGATTTCGATCGTGAGGCTCACTCGATCATCCCCGGTCAGAGCCCGGGTTGATCTCAAATGCAGCAGCTTACCGTCTTCACTGCGGTCCATCGTCATCTTTTTATGATCGGCATAGTTCAAAATATTGTAAAAATCAGTCATCACCTCAAGGTCCTGAGGCATGCGCACCGTAACCTCCAGCACATCAATCTGCGCCTCATTCATCGTATCATCAAAGTTCAGACGCCATTGATCCGCAAGAGAAGTCAGCTCAATACGATAATCCAGAGTCAGTTCCGCCGCCTGAGTATCCGGCAGCTTCAAAAAACCATATTTTGAAACCTCCAGCATCGGATCGCTGATCACGACCTCTTTCAGCTGAGCGTCAGGATAACTGGGCCAGCCTAAAAACAAATCCAGCATCGGATCCAAATCATCACTTTGACGCAGCCATTGAATTTCCTGATGCACCTGTAAATCCATCTGAGGCAAGACCTCAATCTCTACACGCCAGAGGGTATAGCGGAAAGGCCACGAATAAACAGGAGCACTGGCAAACGTGCCTTCATCAAAATTCAAAGTCAGGTTGACGGCCTGATAATCCAGAACCTGATTGGAATCAAAGACAAACGTCTGATCCTGCCAGCGGCCTTCGCCGTACCGACATTGATTGCCGCTTTGGCCGCAGTCCAGAATCCAGTTATCCCGATGCAGCTCAGGATCCAGCTGCAGTTCAACATGCAGCTGCTCCGTCGGCAGATCCAAAGGCGAGTTGGCCAAATTCAGCGTCAGGGTGTCAGCCTGATCATTTTCGTCCTGAAACAGCTGCAGTGTGTATTCCAGCTGCAGCTCAACTTGGGTATCGCGATTAAACCGGACACTGTTCCACTGCGGATCCAAAACAGCCTGATCGCTGATCAGTTTGACCTTTTCAGCCTTCATTTGTGAATTGTCCGGCAGATTTAAAAACAATTCATAATCATCGTGTGGGGGCAGCCTCAGCTGGAGGGTTTCCGTCACGGTGATCGTTTTATCCGAATGCAGTCTGGCCGTCACGGTACGGACGATAAGGCTTCCGCTTTCTGCCGCATGCACCGGTACCGGGATAAGGCACAGTCCCAACAAGATCAGAATACTGAGCAATTTCTTCATCAATGCGGATCCTCCAGTTCAATCGGCCCAAAGCGCAGGTCAAGAATCTGATTTTTTAATGCAGCGCAGGCCGGATCACGCAGCAGTTTGTCGATCACGTCCTTGTCGCCGAAGGTATGCATCGGCGCAATCCATCGCAGATGACACGCCGCAGCCCAGCCTAACAACCCCAAATTGTACCCATCGTTTAACCGCGGATCCGTGGGAATCATCGCCAGATCAAACGTCCGACCTTTCACGCGTTCCAGTTCGCGATCAAAGCGTTGTTTCAAAACAGCATTTTCACGCCGGTCCTGCTCATTTTCCTCATCCCAATGCCAGTCGTTCAAATCACCGGCATGCAGGATCCGCCAGCCCTCGGCTTCTATGATGAACGCAACGCCCCCATCATTCGATTTCAGCGTTTCAACCGTCATTCCGTTAAGTTCATAACGCTGATGCGGCTTCACTTTGATATGATGATCATCCGAAACTCCAAAGATATCCCAGCTCAGTACATACCAGATCTGCTGGGTACCATGCTCAAGAATCGCTTTATCATAATGATCCGCATGATGATGGCTGGCAAAGAAGGTCACCGGTTTGCCTGCCGGCAGCGGCAGTCTGTCCTTGCCATAATAATCCAATACCAGCACATGTTCACGCAGCTCGATTAAAAAGCTGCTGTGCTCAATCCAAGTTATTTTCATAGCCCATCCCCCTTATACTTCTATTTTACAGGAAAAAGCCGAAAAAAAACAGAATCCCGAACGACTCTGTTTCCCATTTTATTCAGCGCACAATCAAATTTTTATCGATGCGTTTTAAGGCTTGCGTGGCGACAATGCCGGTAAAGATCCCCGTGGGGATTGAGGTAACCAGCAGCAATGGAACGATTGTCATCATCGCCGCCGTCTTATACAGAACCATAACGATCACAACCTGACCGACACTGTGGCCGATAGCGCACAACATCGATGTCGAAATCATCGACATCTTCAAGCCCTTCTTGATGATAATCAAAACAATCGAGCTAAGGATGACGCCGCCGGCTGAGATCCAAAAAGTGGATCCGAAGATTGTGCCTCTTAACAGATTGCCGATCACGACGCGCATCGTATTGACGACAATCATTTCCTGTATGCCCAGAATTTCAATCGTGATCAAAGCGATAATATTCGCCAGTCCTAAACGCATGCCAAACGGCAGCGACACAGTAAGCATGGTTTCCAGCAGATTAATCGCAATCGCCATTGCCGCCAGCAGCGTAACATAAACGAAATGCTTAGTTTTACTGATTTTCATATCAGTTATCCTTTAAGGTTACAATCACTTCATTCGGAATACAGACAATAGGAAAATAATCCTTAACACTGACCCAGCCGATCGAAGAACAGATATGGTTCGGACATTCCTCTTCCGTAATCCGCCATTTGCCGTCTTTGACTTCCAGTTTCATCTTGCCATAGGATCCGTCAAAATAGTAATCCTCATCTTTGTTGACATTAAACGTATGAATTACCTGATTTTTATACGTGACGATCCCATAAGTTTTGACGTTCATCCGGTTATAGATCTGAACGCCGACATAAATTCCCAGCGCTATAAATAAAATTGCGACTATCAGTTTAATTTCTTTTTTGCTCATCGTTTCACATCCTAATTCAGCTTTTCTATTATAACATGGTTGTTTATGATTGCAAGTGAAGGTTAGCTGAACATCGCCGCTGCAGAACTGGAAACTTATGCCGACTTTCCTCCGTGCTTTTTTCCTGACTTTCCTCTATAATAAAAACAGCATAAAAATTCAGGGGGATAAAATGATGCCGATGGAAGAAGCTCTGACGCTGGCTAAGAAGCGCCGCACAATCCGGAATTTTGACAGGAAGCCGGTAAACTTGAATGAAATTAAAACCTGTTTGGAAATTGCAGCCACCGCCCCCAGCGGCGCCGATATGCAGCCATGGCATTTTTGTATCATCACCAGTGAGGCAAAGAAAATTGAAATTCGTCAAGCCTGCGAACAGGTTGAACGGGAATTCTATGATCGACGAATCAGTGAGGTCTGGAGGCAGGATCTCAAAAAACTAAATCTGCAGGTAGAAAAACCGTTTTTGACAGAAGCACCGTGCCTGATTGTGATCTTCAAGCAAATGACGCATGAAGATCAGCCCGGACATTGGGTTCCCAATTATTATGTCAGCGAATCGGTTGGCATTGCCACCGGCTTTCTGATCCAGGCACTGCACCAGGCCGGATATTCGATGCTGACCTATACTCCGGCTCCCATTCATTTTCTCACCAAACTGTGCGGCCGCCCCGACAATGAAATCGCCGAAATGATTCTGGTCGTCGGTCATGCGCGAAAAGGAGCACAGCTGCCTGAGCTGGAAAAGAAAAAGTTTGAGGAGCTTGTCGATTTTTTCGAGTGATGGACAAACATAAATGTTCTTAATAAAAGAACCGCAGATTTCAGTGTTTGCGGTTCTTTTGTTCATTCGCCTCTATATACTCCCGAATTGCTTTCAAATCAGCCGCTACAAGAGGATTAATCCTTAGTTTCATCCATCGTTATTCCTCCATTGCTGATTTTAAATCACTAAGGCTCATCCATCCTTTTTCATCTACAACCGCTTCTTCTGCTTCCTGCAATTTAGCTAACAACTTTTTCTCTGCTCTGTCTTTTTCGTAATCCTCAATATCAAGAACTACAAATTTTCCTCTACCATTTTTCGTCAGGAAAACCGGCTCTCCCGTTCGACAATTTTTGAGAACTTCATTATAATTTCTCAAGTCAGATATGGGTAAAATACTAGCCATATTATCAACTCCTTCTCTGTTATTATCATCCTTGTTTGCAATTTTATTATACAAGAAGTCGCTGTAAGATTCAGTTTGAAATTTTACAACAATTATCAGTCAGCTTTCTGAGAAGTCACCTCAGCCCTGCATTGAAGACCTTCGAGAATTGACATGCTATCTAAATTAAAACTTAACTATTAATAATCCGATTTAAACTGATTTATTTCCTGCGGATGGGGTGACGGATCACGGTTTTCTGCTTTGCGGGATCACATTTGCGCGGATCCGATAAATAGATTTCATGATGCATCCGTGTTTCATTGATTTCATTTTCATAACCCAGAGCCTCGATGTATTCATCCATCTTAGCCACACTGACAGGTTCGTCATCGTAGGGTCCGATATGCATTATTTGAACACACAAGCCTTCATCCATCTTTAAAAATTCAGCTTTTGAACAATCCACTTTCTTCTTTTTTTCTGCTTCCTGCACCGCCCACTTAAAATCTTCAAGCTTGATGAACTCCGGAACCCGAATCACACTTATCCAATGAAAGTCCTGCTTCTCTGCATAGTTCACGCCAGCGATCCCCGGCTGCCACCAGAATCCTTCCAGCGGCGGGACAACATATTCATAAAAGCCTTTGATGTGACGGGATCCTTTATAACTCATTTTCAGCGTGTAAGCCACCGCATATAAAATTCCAACCGCCTGCTGATAGCTTCCCTGCGGTTGATTGGGATCTCCCTGTCCTCGCACCGCGATATACTTCATCGGTGGTACTGTCAGGATCTCCGGTTTCTTTTTTGGCATATAAAACTTTTTATCCGCTTTCTTAAAATCAAATGTCATACCCAGCACCTTCCTTTTTAAACTCATTCTACACGATAAAACCTGACAGCACTGTGTCAGGTTTTATATAAGTATATAATGGATTCAAAGAATCGGATTGATCTTAACTGCTCCTTTTCTCCGTCAGAATTTTAATAATCCCTGTTCATCATACTGAAAATTGGCACCCCAGGCAACTTCCCAGGTGTAGCCGTCCGGATCACTGAAATAGGCATGATAGCCACCCCAGAACACCGGCTGCGGTTCTTTGATAATCGTACCTCCGGCTTGACACACAAGGTCGATTACCTGATCCACTTCTTCCTTTTCAGCGACATTATAGGCCAGGGTAAACCCAGTAAAGCCCGGATTCAGCGCCGGCGGATTGTCAGGATTGATATCCTGTGCCAACTGTGTCAGCGGATACAGTTCAAATTTGGTTCCCGGCGTGTCAAAGAAACAAACCATTGGATTTGCTTCCGTGCAGTCCGTTTTATAGCCCAACCCATCACGGTAAAACTGGATGGATCTGGCCATGTCCCGAACCCCCAAACAGATACAGGTAATTTTATTCATCTTGAGATTCCTTTCCTTCGCTCTTCGGCTCAATTCGATCAAACGCTTCTAAAAGCAATAAATTCTCAATCGCTTTCCAGCCCTTCCACCAGTTTCGTGAAACCTGGAAATCCTGGGGATACAGGCCGAACCAGCTCCATGGGATTTCCCAGACATCGTCCTCGGGACAGGTGTCAATCAGGTAATCCAATTCAGTTTCAATCAGATCCTGGAACAGTGGGTAAAACAAATCGTTTTTGGACCGGACAAAATAGGATGGCCTTGGTTTATAATACTGCCATTGTTCAGGATCCTTTTCAACTCGCTTTTCAATCAGCGAAGTGATCTGGGCTTGAATCTGATCCGCGGTATAAATCGATTTCGGCATTTGCTCGAGCAGCGGCAGCCAGGCACAGTATGCCTCCACTCCCATCTCGCCGAATTCTGTTCGTGTAAATAACTGTGTCAGTGAATTTGCGACAATCGCCTCAGCCTTGGCTTTTAACTGCGGAATGGAACAGTCCTTCGTCAGGATATGCCGGGCCAGATCCAAATTCAGTCCAAAGCTTTCTTCCTCATTCAGCTTTGGATCATAACCCATCCATGGGGCGTGCGGATGCTTGTCATTGGATGCGATCGTAAACGGCCAGCCATCCTTATAGGCTGTGCCGGGCTGACTTAAATAAGCAAAGGCCCCGGTAATCAAGGAATCCTGACCGTCCACCCCCAGGTCTTCACAAAGGTTTAACGCGATACAGGTTTGATAAGGAGAAGACTGCGGATTCATGGAATCCGGCTCCAGCCCCCAGCCAAACCCGCCGTCAGCGTTTTGATAGCTGCGCAGGACATCCATCATCCTATCCGGGCTGCCTTCCTCAAACAACAGCTGCCAGCGCGCCCATTCCAAAGGCCGGCTGTTGCGCAGAATCCAGCGGCGTATCTGCTTAAACTTCGCCTGTGTTATTTTTTTCTTCATCAGAAATACCTCCGGAGTCATTGTACCGATTCAGCGTTGTTTCGTCTTGGAAAAAAACGACAGGCCCTGCGTGCTGTGATATTTTTTAAAGAAATTCAATAAATGCGCCTGATCATAGAAACCATAATCCGCCACGGTATCCTGAATGTTGAAATCATGATCCTGCAGACAGGCCTGCCAGATCAGCTGATAGCGGATCAACAGGGAAAGACGCTTGCACGAAACACCGTAGCTGTCCAGAAAACGGCGTTCCATCCAGCGTTGATCGATGCCCAGCTCCGCTGCCAGTTCCTTGATCGAAAGCACGCCTTTGCGGCGGATGATGATTTCAGCGGCTCTGTCAATCACTGGCGGAATGGGGTTTTCATGTTGCTGATCGAGCAGAAACGTTTCCCACTTCGGCCACAGCTCCTCCAGATTGGCAGCCTCATTAAAAGATTCGATCAAGGCTTCCGCCCAGCCAGGAAAATAAAATTCCAGCTGATCCTGAGTATTACGCACCGCTTTTAATGATCCCCGGCAAAAGCTGGCAACGGCCCAAAAGTGAAAACGAATTCCAATCAAGCGCTCGCCCGGATGCGCTTCATCATTTTTGGAAGTAAACGTGAAATCATTGATCCCGCAGAAAAAAACATCCGTCTTTCCGCTCTGATCTGTGCGCAGAATGATATCCATGCATGTATCCGGAATCACGATTTGATCACGCTGGTCTGTATACACCCAAAAGCAGCGAATACAGGACTTTAACGCCGAACAGGCTTCAAATTCCTGATATCCTGATCTTTGATTGGCGGTCAGAGGAAAATATAAATCAGCCAGCGCTGAACTTATCATGGACACTTTCGCCCCTTTCTTACGGTGATCCTTACATTGGGATTGATTTGAAAACGAACATTTTCATTATAACATATCCGACTCGAAAACGCTGTTGCTGGAAAGCTTTGCAGCTTTGCTTTTTTGGTCCAGACTCCCGGCGTTTTTCAAACAATTTGATCCATTTGTTTAAATTCCTTTCCAGAGTCAGGAAAGGAGGGCGGACAGCGTTTATAATAAAACGGTAAGCGTAAGATTTTATTTTCTGGGGAGTCTTTGCCTGGAAAAGTTTATCTTCAATATGAAATAAAAGGAGTTCATTAAAATGATTCAACAAGAAATCCAAAATTCAGCCCCTATGACACAAAAAACAAATTCTGTAACAATAGAATCCTTTATTCAGCGCATTGCTGAACTCTTGGATGCTGATCTGAGTGAAATGCAGAAAAATATGGATCATGTCCGCCGTCTGATGACCTATTATCGTTGTGCCATTCTGGAAGTAGAGACCAAATTTAAAGTTTTGAATGAACAATTTTCACTCCAGCATGAGCGCAATCCGATCCAAAGTATAACCTCACGCTTGAAATCACCGGAAAGCATTCAGGAGAAAATGATTCGCTATCAGCTGCCCGGCACCTTAGCTGCCATTGAGGAAAACATGGCAGATATCGCAGGCGTTCGCGTGATCTGTTCCTTTGTCGATGACATCTATATGTTGGCAGACTGCCTGCTTCAGCAGGATGATGTTCGTTTGATTCAGCGCAAAGATTACATCAGTCAGCCAAAAGAAAACGGTTATCGAAGTCTGCACCTGATCATTGAGATTCCCATCTTCCTGCAGAATGAAAAACGCATGATGAAAGTTGAAGTTCAATTAAGAACCATTGCGATGGAGTTCTGGGCGAATTTGGAACATCAGCTTCGCTACAAGAAAGACCTGCCTGAACCTCTCCTTAACCAAACTGCGGATGAGCTGAATGAATGTGCCCAGCTCAGCGCCCTTTTGGACAAAAAGATGCAGGATATTCGCTACACCCTTGAAAATGCTCTGGAAGAACACTGAGCCTACACCTGCCTTCTGTTTTAAGCCGCGGGGTATTTCCTCAAAGACAAAAAAGAACAGAAATCTCCAGGGCAGGATTTTCCTGTTCTTTAGTTTATGGTAAAGCCGCTCTGAACTGCTTCTGAAGAAATCATTGTATTCCAGCAGATTTCAGATTGACCAGCTCAATCGCCGCTGCGGGCAATCCGGGCAATATGAATGACAAGAAACGTTACTTCTTCATTCGGAAGGATTCGCTCATACTTGTCGTAAAGATAACTCTTGATCTTTAACGCGATTCCCAATTCCTTCGAATAGCGTGTTCTGACCTGTTCAAATAACAGATCGTCGTCATTTTGAAGCAGCTTGTCGGTAAAGAAGCGGTCGACAAAGAATTTGATATGCGTGATAAACCGGGCGGTGTGAATGCTTGAGGCATCCAGATCGCGGTTGAGTGAATAGCGGACAAGATTGATGATGTCGCCGATCAGCTTAGCATTGCGGGCCGCATCATAATCAGGATCGCTTCCTGCCTGAGCATTGGCCAAATGAAACGCGATATTGGCCGCTTCCTGTTCCGGCAGCTCTATATGGAGCTGCTTTCTGACCAGCTCAAGCGCATGTTTCCCAGCTTCAAATTCCTGCGGATAGAAGCTTTTGATTTCCCAGAAAACACGATTGGTAATCACTAAGCCGCTGCGGATCCGCTCCAGGGCAAAGTTCAGATGATCAGCCAGGACAAAGACCAGATTCTCACCCAATGGGGTATTTAAACGCTGCTGGGCATCCAGTACAATTTCCTGCGCCAGCTCCAGCATCACCGGCGGAAGGCTGTTGACCAGCTCCAGGATCTGCCGTGAACGCGCGTTGTCCACCGGCAGAAACACCTGATTTTCCTGATTCTGGACAATGACATTGCCCGGCTTCTGGCCGAAACCGATGCCTTTGCCTAACAGGATCGATTCCTGATGCGCATCATCTTCGACCAGCACGACGCTGGAATTCAGCACTTTCTTGATCCGCATCCGCACTCCCCTGCCTTTCTGCTTCGCGATCGGACATTACTCCGTTTCAAAATCCAGACTGTTATTTTCAATCACTTTCTGCATCCAGTAAAATGAATCTTTTCTGATTCTATTATACGTACCGTTGCCCAGATCATCAAGATCAACGTAAATGTAGCCGTAGCGCTTGGAAATCTGTTTTGTCGATTCGCTGATCAGATCAATGCAGGCCCAGGACGTATAGCCCATCAATTCAACGCCGTCCTCATCGATCGCATCGAGCATGCATGCGAAGTGCCGGCGCAGATAATCAATCCGATATGGATCATGAACCTGGCCGTCCGCTGTCAGTTCATCCTTGGCACCCAGACCGTTTTCAACGATAAACAGCGGTTTGCGGTAGCGGTCATACAAATCCACCAAAGAAATCCGCAGGCCAATCGGATCGATCTGCCAGCCCCATTCGCTTGTTTCTAGATACGGGTTCTTGACAGCCAGAATCGTATTGCCCGGCGTCACGTCCAGACCGGTTTCATCGGCCGCGACGCAGCTGGACATGTAATAGCTGAACGAGACAAAATCAACGGGATACTGCTTCATGATCTGATCATCGCCCGGCTGTTTGACGATATGAATGTTGTGGTTCTTATAGTAGGACAGCAGCGTGGACGGATATTCGCCGAAGACCTGCGTATCGCTGTAAGCGTAGATGCTGCGCATCCGCCGCTGTGTTTCCAGCACATCCTCCGGCTTGCAGGTATAAGGATAGTAAGTCAGCTTGGTGATCATGCAGCCGACTTGGGAGTCGGGAATAATTTCGTGGCAGATCTTGGTTGCCAGCGCCGAAGCGACAAACTGATGATGCATCGCCTGGTAACAGACCTCTTCAAAATTCTTCCCCGGAAAACGGTCTTCGATTAAGCCGCCGGTGGTGTACGGATGGCGGATCATGCTGTCAACCTCATTGAAGGTCAGCCAGTATTTGACCTTGTGCTTATACCGTTCACAGATCGTTTTGACATACTTTTCGAAGAAGCCGACAACTTCGCGGGAATACCAGCCGTCATAGTTCAGAACCAGATTCAGCGGCGGTTCATAGTGCGACATCGTAACCAGCGGTTCAATGCTGTATTTTTTTAATTCATCAAACACGTCGTCATAGAACTGCAAGCCTTCTTCATTCGGCTGTTCATCATCCCCATTGGGATAGATGCGGCTCCAGGCAATCGACATGCGGTAGACCTTAAAACCCATCTGTGCCATTAACGCGATATCTTCTTTATAATGATGGTAGAAATCACTGCCGTGGCGCTTCGGATAGTTGACCTCATCCTCCGGATGCGCCAAAGCTTCTTCAATATCCCGCGTCGTGATTTGGTTATGCCGGCTGTAATCTTTTACATCCGCGTCGAAATGAGCGCGGGCTGCATCGGAAACTGACCACCCTTTGCCGCCTTCACGCCATCCGCCTTCAATCTGATTGGCAGCGGTTGCCCCGCCCCATAAAAAGCCTTCCGGAAATTTTCGCATCTTAGCCTTCCTTTCTCTGCGTCTGCAGAATGACGTCATGCTGATTTGCCTGTCCTGTTTTTACAACGACAACGTTCATATCCTGAGAATTGGTCACAACAACCGGGGTAATCGGATCCAATCCCGCATCCTTAATCGCCTGTATATCAAATTTCAAAAGCAGATCGCCCGCTTTGACACTGTCGCCGGCTTTGACCATCGGCGTAAACGGCTTGCCTTGCAGATTAACGGTATCCAAACCGACGTGGAACAGGATTTCCGTGCCGTTGGCGGTCGTCATGCCTAAAGAATGCTTCGTTTCAAACACCATCTGAATTGTGCCGTCGGCCGGAGCCCGCAGCTCGCCGACTTCCGGAATGACCGCAACGCCGTCGCCCAGCGCTTTCTTGGAGAACATTTCATCGCCGACCTGATCCAGGGCGACAACCTGACCGTCAATCGGGCACAGCACATTCAGGACGTCATGGCTGCCTTCCAGCGGTTTCACCGGTGCAGCCGCGGCCGCTGCAGCCGGGGTTTCTTCCTTCCAAAGAATCAGCGTGAAGATAAATGAGGAAACTAACGCCAGCACGAAGCCCGCAATCGCCCAAACGATATTCATTCCGTTCGTGCTGTCAATAAACATCGACATACTGGCCGCGCCCGGACCGACAACCGCAAAGGCTTTTACTGACAACAAGCCTAAGAACGCCCCGGTGATGCCGCCGCCCAGCATGATGCTGTAAAGGACTTTTTTATTCTGCAGCGTTACGCCGTACAAAGCCGGTTCGGTAATTCCCATAAAGGCGGAGATTCCGGCTGAGAAGGCCGTTGATTTCAAAGTTTCATTCTTAGCTTTCAGGGCCACCGCGAAGCAGGCGCCAGATTCTGCGATGTTGTGCGCTAAAGAAGCCGGCAGATAGAGCATTTCATAGCCCAGCTCGCCATAGGTGGCAAGCGCATAAGGAAGCAGTGTTTTATGCATGCCCGTTGCCACCATTAACGGCAGGATAGCGGACAGGACAGTCAATGCGACAAAACCGAGCTTATCATACAAGAACAGAATCGCCGTTGTGAAAATCTGGCCGACATTATAGCCTAATGGGCCTAAGAACAGCAGCGTAACCGGAACGGTAACGGCCAAAGCGACCATCGGGACAAAGAAAATCCGGATCGGCTTCGGTGAAACCTTGTTCATGAGCCGTTCCATCAGGGCTAAGAAGCTGACGCACAGAATCGCCGGGAATACCTGGGCATTGTAGGCAATGCTCTGCAGCTGAATGCCAAACAAGGTTGTCCCTTCCGCAATCATCGTCGTGACCGCCGGCAATAAGGTAACCCCGACCGCGGCAATCGCTACCAGACGGTTGCTTTTCAGCTTGTTCGCAGTCGTGACCGCAACCATCATCGGCAGGAAATAGAACGTCGCATCCGAGATCGAAACTAAAATTTTATACAGCGCGCCGCCGTCATCCATAAGATGCATCGCGACCAACAGAATCAGAATTGATTTCAGGACGCCGGCCCCTGCAATTGCCGGAACTAACGGCTGGAAGATTCCGATCAGAAAATCAAGCGCAACCTTGCTTAACTTCTGTTTTTCAGCCGGGACAGCCGGAACATCCTGTCCCTTAAAATCAATCATTTTCAGCAGCGCGTCGTAAACTTCAACGACATCGTTGCCGATGATGATCTGAAACTGATTGCTGCGGACAACACCCATGACGCCCGGAACGGCTTTCAGTTTTTCCTCATCCACTTTTTTCTGATCGTTCAGCGTGAAACGCAGACGGGTCGAGCAGTGCTCAAGCTGAGCTACATTTTTTTCCGTACCGACATATTTCAGTATTTCGGCAGCCGTTTGTTTATAATCCATGATTTTCTCCTCCATGTACGCCAAGAACTTCGGACTGTTTTTCCGGTGTTTTCCCGCTCTGGCCAGAAGCGCAGAAAACAAAAGGCAGGACCATCATAAAAGTACGGTTTCCTTTCGGAATTTCGTCTTTTTATGAGATCCTGCCTGCATTACCAGTTACATGTCCCTTTGTCTTTTGCGAGCTTATTATAAGCTTGCTGAAAGCGCTTTGTCAATCCCTATTTTTCAATTTCATCCTTTTTTGAAGTTAGGATTAACGGCGTCTGAGCCGCTTCCAGCTGCTCCCTTTCCAACGGCTGGGGCTTCAGATCAGCCAAAGCCTGACGGTTAAAGATCACGATCACCTTGAAAAAGTCACCGTCGGTCTGAATCGTAAAGTGGGCATGCTGACTCTCCGCAAAGCCTTTGGCAATCGCCAAGCCCAGTCCGGAACCTTCCGAATTACGGGATTTATCACCGCGCACAAACCGTTCAACCAAATCGTTGGGATCAAAATCAATCTCCGTTTGCGAAATGTTGCGGATCGACAGCACAACTTCTTCTCCCCGCTCAATTAACGTCAGATACACCCGGGAACCGCGCAGCGAATATTTCGTCACGTTGGAAATCAGATTTTCAACTATCCGATAGGTTTTCTGCGAATCCAGCGGCAAGACGATCTTATCATGACTGTATGAGGTCTTGATCGTCAGTCCGGCATTTTCAATCGCCGGCGCCAATTCAAACAGTGTTTGGGAAATCAGCGACACAAGATCTACATCGACGACATTCAGCTTCAGATCTCCGCTGTTGGCTTTGCTGACCTCAAATAAATCTTCGATCAGATGCTTTAAGCGCATGGAGTTGCGTTCCAGCACCGCCAAATATTCCTGCCGCTTCGCCTCATCCGTTTCCTGTTTCATCAAATCAATATAGGAAATCAGTGACGTTAACGGCGTTTTCAAATCATGAGAAACGTTGGAAATCAATTCCGTTTTCATTTTCTGACTTTTGGTTTCTTCTTCAATCGCCATATTGAATCCATACCGAATATCATCCAGCTCACTGTGCAGCGGCTCAAAAATTCCCAGATCCTCATGAACTTCCGTTTCCAGATCTCCCCGCGCCATCCGGCGCGTACAGCCCAGCAAGGTTTCATAATCACTGCGCAGCCGTTTCAGCGCCCGCATAATAATCAGATACAGAAAGACGGTGTAGATCAGCGCCGCATAGAAATCATGCAGAAGCAGGCACAGCATACTGATCAGGGCAACGTTGACAATCATCAGACGAAGCAGACGGGAATGCGCCTTTTCCGAGAAATCAACGGTAAAACATTCCTTCGTCCACTGCTTGAGCGTCGACCAGCCCTGTCCAAGTCCATGCCATAACCGCTGCCACAGCGTGATCGTTGCCATCTTCCGCCACGTTGCACGCCAGCCATCATGCAGAGCCAGGCGAATCCAGTAAATCATGCAATACAAGCCGAAGCATTCAAACAAAAATGTGAATTCATAGGAAAGAACCTGGAAAAATCCCGTCATATCGTCGATCGATTGGGAGTACACATCCATCATGATTCCGCCGAGATTGTAAGACATTTCCTCCATCAAAGCCAGCGCGAACACACTGATGATGACCTGTGCTTCCAGCGGAATCCGGTTCAGCAGTTTTCCGATTTTGGATTCCCGCATTTTGCTGCGCGTAAAATACAAAGCCCCCAAAAACAAGATGAAATACAGCACCAGATTAATCTGGGATGCCAGCTGCCGATAGGAAGAATATTCATTGTTTTTAATCAGCATAGCCAGCTCGTCATCGCTTTCCAGTTGATTGGGAATGCCAAAGACCAGAGTCATATCCTTGAGTTCCGGCTCATACAGATCCAGCGGGAAATTCCCGTAATACTGGATGGAATCCGCCAGATTGGCCATCGGATAAAAATCCGCGTTGCTGTAACCGCCGTTGGACGTGACAGTGAGCACGCCGTAGCTGTCATACTCCGCCCGAATCCAAAACTGATAAGCCTCGGAAAGCTCGCGGTCGCTCTGACCCAGAGCGTTGTTTTTCGGTCTGCGGACGGTGGTTTTCGTCGCGTTGTCAATCGCGAAAGCATGCAGATTCCCCAGCTGCAGACTTTCTTTATAGTTTTGCTGCAGCGACCATTCGAGCTGATTTTTTTCCTCATTGATCTCGCTTTGCGTCCAGCCCTGATCCAGCAGCTTCTGCAGCTGCGCTGAACTGAGATACAGATCCGCATATCCCAGATCCGTATGGTTTGTTTCATTGATCAGATCGCGGATTATCGTTACTGCATATTCGTTGATCCAGGAACGAACCGCGCGGCTCTGACTGAATAATTCACGGCGGCTTTCCGGTCCGGCATTCTCACTGATCGATCCGGCCGACGGGACAAGGATCAGGCTCAGGAAACACACCATAACTAAAAAAACAGCCAGAAGTTTTTCTGAAAATTTGGATTTCTTCATTCCTTTATCCCTTCTCTATTTTGTAACCAACGCCCCACACCACCTTTAAATAGCGCGGATTTCGGGGATCGATTTCAATTTTTTCACGGATGTTGCGGATATGCACCATGACCGTATCCGTGGCGATCGCTTCCTCATTCCACACCCGCTCATAAATTTCCTCGGCGCTGTAGACCCGGCCGGGATTTTTCATTAACAGCTGCAGAATCCGAAATTCAATCGGCGTCAGTTTTACCGGATTGCCGTCCAGCATCACTTCCTTAGTGTTGTTGTTCAGCTCCAGTCCGCCGACAGTATAGACTTGTTCATCTTCACTCTGATGTTCTTTCAGGCTTAAAAACTTAGCGTAGCGGCGCAGCTGAGAATTCACCCGCGCCAGCAGCTCCATCGGTGTAAACGGCTTGGTGATATAATCATCCGCTCCCATGTTTAAGCCGGTGATCTTGTCCATGTCTTCCGACTTGGCAGACAGCACGATAACCGGAAAATCATAACTCTGACGCAGCGTCATGATCATCGTCAAGCCATCCATGACCGGCATCATCAGATCGACAATCGCCAGATGGATTGTCTGACGGGATAAAATTTCCAGTCCTTCCTTGCCGTTATAGGCGCGGTGGACGCCATACCCCTGGTTCTTCAAATAGATTTCAATCGCGTTGCCGATCTCGACTTCATCTTCACAGACTAATATTTGATAGTTTTGCATTGTTTCGCTCCCTCACTGATTCTTCTTTTAGTATAGATTAAACTCATGAAGTTGCAATGAAGAAAAAGCTTAAGAATTAGTAAAGATTGCGGCGAACACGAAATTCAGCGGCTGAAGCAGCTTCCGAAAACGGCAGAATCTGTTCCATCAGCGGATCCTGGAAGCGGCCGTGAAGCAAGAGCGCACCGCCGATCAGAAGCCGAACCCGCCGCAGCATCGCCTGAGCTTCGCGTTTCAGCGTCGGATCATAGGCTGTAATGTAGCCGGCCTGATCTTCAAAGGCTTCCAGCATATCGTTCAGAATCTCCGGCCGCAGCGAATAAGTCAGACTGTTCTGACGATGCGTATTGTAATGCACCAGCGTATCCGGAACAATGACCGTCTTATCGGCTTTCAGCAGAATCTGTCCGATCAGCTGAACATCTTCAAAGACCCGTCCCTCCCAAAACTGCAGGCCGTCGAACAATGAGCGGCGGATCAGCTTGCCCCAGGCATAGTTGCGCACCTGGCGGTCCTTCATCAGCATTTTCATCAATGTCCGTTTATGCGGAACCAAAACACGGCGGACATGCCGGCGGGTTGTCACCCGTCCCTCATTGACGTTGCCGCAGATGACCACATCAGCCTCATACCGGGCCTGAGCAGCCGCCAGAGTTTCCAGCGTGCGCCGCTTCATCCAGTCGTCGCTGTCCAGAAACAGTACGAATTCCCCCTTTGCCGCTTTTAAGGCGGCATTGCGGGCGGCTGAAACACCGCGGTTTTCCTGATGGATGACGGTGATCAGTTCCGGATAGATTTTGGCATAGAAATCCAGCCGCGAACCGGTTCGGTCTGTCGATCCGTCATCGACAACGATGACTTCATAATCATGATAAGTTTGCTCCAGTAAAGAACGGATGCAGGTATAAATCTCTTTTTCACTGTTATATGCAGGTATTAATATGCTGATTTTCATGGCTTATCCCTTCGCCGGCACAAAGGCCGCTTTGCCTTTCTTGTCTTGATTTTGTTGGTTTAACTGACGTTTTAATGCCCGCTCCCGGCGCTTTTTCATCACTGACCGGTAAACGAGCAGTCCCGCACCGCTGAAAGCGATCGTAATCGCATAAATCCAGAAGGCGGAAACGAAATCCTGCTGAATCAGCTTATCTCCGGCCAGCGTCGAAGTGATCACCGAGGGAATCCGCGCAACCGTGGTAATGAAGAGGAAATGGGAGAATTTAACCGGAGTCAGACCGGCGAAATACGTGATGATATCTTTCGGGGTTCCTGGAATCAGAAAGATCAGAAAGATCAGGTTGTCAAGCTTCTGTTCATCCTTCATAAAGGAAAGCTTATCCAGTTTTTCCTTCGGCACCAGACATTCGACTAAATTGGAGCCGTAGCGGCGAACGAGCCAGAAAATCAAGGCCGTGCCGATCGCGGCGCCGATCAGACAGAGAATCAGTCCCTCAATCGGGCCGTAAGCGACACCCGCACCAGTTTCAATGATTTCTCCTGGAAGCAAGGCCACCAGCACCTGTAAGGCCATCATGCCGGTCAGCACAATCCGTCCCAGCCAGCCGAACTGATCCAGCCAGATTTTGAATTGAGCGGGATCGGAGGCCACGCTTTGAAATAAAACGAACAACACCGCCGTCATAACGATTGTAAAGATAATCACCGCGCTGATGGAGAACCAGCGCACGCGCTTCTGCCACTTTGATTTCTGTTCCATAGATTCAGACTCCTTTTGTTTTCTGGTTTTATTCTACCCGTTAAACATGAAGATCCCCTTCTGGAAATTCAAAAGAAATTCTTAAGCCTTGCTGAAAAAGCAGAGAAGAGCCTTTTTTTGTTTTCAAAGAACAAATTTTATCTGCAGCCCTGGTCTTTTTCAGTCCCTGCAGCTATAATGGAATCCCGAGTCAATCCAATTAGAAAAGAGGTCAGCTATGAAAATCATTTATACGCTGCAGCATCCGCAGTCCCAGCATCATCTCAACGGCATGGTGGGTTCCTGGACCGATTGGGATTTAAGCGAGCTGGGAGTCCAGCAAGCTCAGCGCATCGCTTTAAATCTGAAAGCGGAGTTAGCCGGCAAGTCCGTCCGCCTTCTGTCTTCGGATCTGAAACGAGCCTGGCACACAGCTGAAATTGTCGGCGAAGCTTTAGAGATCAAAGCCGAGAAAGAGCCGCGGCTCAGGGAACGGTATCTGGGCGAAGCCGTCGGTCAGTCTGTCGCCTGGCTGAAAGCGAATCTCTTAAAACCGGAAATCACGATTGACGACCGGTTATTTCCCTCAGCTCAAACACGGCGCGAACAGGCCGAGCAGTTAGGTTCTTTCTGGGATCAGCTTCTGCAGCAGGATGATAATCTGCTGATTCTGATCTCACACGGCGATACCCTGGGTATGCTGCAGGCCTTATGGCTGGGATTGGAAGCGGACGCTCTGAATTCCATCCAATTTGCCGGACAGGCTGGCGGCGTTTCCTGCTTATGGGAGCGCGATGGCAAACGGATTGTGCGCAAATTCAACGATCTGTCTTATCTGAAATAAATCTTATACAAAAACAGACACGCCCTTTTTTCCTTTGCGAAAAAAGCTGCATGCCTGTTTTAATTTTAGTCAGAATGAAGCGAACGGCTGTGCCTTGAAACAGCCCTCCGACACAGTTTAATAGTTCAAGATCAGAATCCTATTTCATCAGCGATCATGATGATTGTGAAGCGTCCCGGTGTTTTCCGGCCATGGTTTATAATTCCGACGGAGTTGCAGACAGACTGCTGGATCTGGCAATCCATGCATTTTCCAGTTTCAACGCACGGTGCTTTGTGATGGACGCGCATCGCGTTGAGCGGAGCGATCTGACGCAGCCGTTTCATTGCGTCATCCAGCGTATCCACGACTTTGTTTACGCCGGCGACGACGATCACCTTGCGCGGTCCATAGCTGATCGCCGCAACCCGGTTGCCGGACGAGTCAATATTAACCAGCTGGCCCTGCCGGGTAATCGCGTTGGAACTGGTCAGGAAAACATCCGCCAATAACGCCTGACGATAGATTTCCTCGACCTCGGAAAACGGCAGACCTTCCTGATAACGATCGAAAAAATGATAATCGCCGTTGCGCAGGATATGGATCATATCCATGGCTTTCAACGTTTCCGAACCGCCGACGCCGACGCTGGCGCCCTTGGGAATCAGCTCCAGCACTTTATCGCGGGCTTCCTCCACATTTTCGGCGTAATAGGTGATATACCCTTTTTCCGCCAGCAGGCCGACCATTTCATGGGCAACGGCCACAGCTCTGCGCTTACGATACTTATCCATACTTCTGCTCCTCTTTTCTAATTTTTGACAAAAAAGACCGCATCGAATCCGCGGCCTTTTTCATTACTGATTGACTTCTGAATACTTCCGGCGTTCCGGACTCAAATTGTCGCAATAATACCGCACAGTCAAGGCTCCGCCGATCTTGGTTTTCACCTTCGGCAGTTCCATAAAGCGGTCGCCTTCCAGCATGATTTCCATCATCGCCTTGCAGCAGGCCGTCAAATTGTTGACCTTCGGCTCAACTTCCGTCATCAGTTCTTTAGCATTGATATCAATATACAGCCACTGGATGTTATGCGCATCCCATTTTTTCTGATTGATAATGTCGATATAATCTTGAATTGTTTTCTTTTCCATTAGTCAGGTACCCCCTAATCGATTTTATTATAGCATTGAACATCAATTAAATAAAGTCGAATCACGGAATCAAGCTGGTTTTTCAACTTAAAAATCAAAGAAAATAATCTAAAACAAATTCCATCATGACGCCTAAGCCCGGAAGCAGGGATGCCTTTTCGATTTTTTCTTCGCGGGTATGCGCGCCTTCGCCTAAATAACCGCCGAAGCACAGCGCATTGACGCCCTGTGAAAACGGAATGTTGCAGTCGGTTGATCCGGAATGGCCTTCCGGCCGAATGCCGATCCGCCGCTCGATCAGATCTTCCACTTTCTTCTCAATCGCCCGCTGCTTCTCTTCGTCGATATCGCCCATGCATGGCCGCTCGCCCAGAATTTCAACGTTAATCTCCACCCCCATCTTCCGATAGGCCTCGATCAGGCTGTCAAACATAGTGCGCAGCTGCTGCAGATGTTCGCGGACATCCGAGCGGAATTCAAACAACATCGCTGCCTGCTGAGCAATCGTATTGACCGAAGTGCCGCCTTCAATCGTACCGACATTGTAAGTCGTCTTACCGCCTTCCGGGACTTTGACTGAATACAGTGTATCGATCAGGGATGCCAGAACGCGGATCGCGTTGCGGTTGCCAAAGGCGCCATAGGAATGTCCGCCTTCTGTTTTCACTTCCACGCGATAGCGAACCGATCCCACCGCCTTGTTGACGTAGCCTTTATACGAACCGTCAAAGGAATAAACCTCGCTCAGCTTGCCGGCGTAATCCTGCATCAGCTGACGGCAGCCTTTGAGGTTGCCCAGCCCTTCCTCACCGGCATTCAGCACGATCAGAACGCCTTGCTTCGGTTGGCAATGCTGCTCGATTAAATAGCGGGCGATCACCATCAGCAGCGCCACGTTGGCCGTATCATCGCCCACTCCCGGCGCTTTCAGCCATCCGTCTTCTTCGATCAGCTCAAATCCGGTTTCATCCGGGAAGACCGTATCCAGATGGGCCATAAAAGCCACTGCTTTGCCGCTCTGAACGTCGCCCAGCGTGACGATGACATTGGATGCCGCATCCATTTTCACCTCTTCCGCGCCGCATTCGCGAAACCACTTCACGCAGTATTCCGCCCGCGCCTGTTCATGATTGCTGAACGCCGGGATCGCTACCAGTGCGCGGATCAGTTCAACAACCTCATCCTGATGATCGCTGACATATTGTTCCAAAGCTTCATTCCAAATCAAAGATATACCCCCTTTTTATTTGACTTCATTATACCATTCTTTTGGGAGCCTGAACATTTTATGTTAGAATAGAATTCAGGAGGTGGTCTCTGTGATCCTCGAAAAAAATCAAATCGCCGCTGCGGAAGCGGCAAGCGGCAAAAGTGAAACGCAGTTAATGGAGCTGGCCGGCAAGCGCTGCGCGGATACGCTGCTGCATGAATATCCGGAAAATGATTCCTTTCTGATTCTGTGCGGAAGCGGCAACAACGGCGGCGACGGGTTTGTGATTGCCCGCCATTGTCTGACTGCCAAACGCCAGGTGGCGATCGTTTTGATGATGAACGACATCCGCACCCCATCGGCGATTGAAGCCCGGCAGAAGCTGCCGGAATCGTGTCTGATTTACGGCTACGAAGAAATGAGCGAAGCTCAGTTTCAGACCATGGCGCAGCGTTATGACGTGATCGTCGACTGTGTCTTCGGTTTTCATTTTCATGCCCCGCTTCCGGATTTTCTGCGGGAGGCTTTCCGCTGGATCAACCAGCAGCGGCTTTCGGTTGTCAGCATTGACCTCAACAGCGGCCTGGAAGCCGATCACAGCTTGGGGGATCCGGATGCTTTGCACAGCGAGCTGACTTTGGCGCTGGGGGCGTTAAAACCGGTGCATTTGTTCAGCCGGGAACATCAGAAGCTGGATCGTTTGATCCCGATCAGCCTCGGTTTTCCTGAACCGGAAACCTCACGCTGGATTCAGATGGACGCGCTGCAGGTGACGCGGCTGCTTCCGCGTTTATTTGACAATGATTATAAAAGCAGCACAGGACGGCTGACCGTCATCGCCGGCAGCGCGTGGATGGCGGGAGCGGCCCAATTTAATCTGGAAGCGGCCCAGGCGATGGGCTGCGGAATGATCCGCGCGGTTGTGGATCCGCAGATTTATCCCATTCTGCAAGTGGCCTGTCCGCATGTGGTCTTCCATTCGGCAACTCAGTCCGAAGCCGACTTTCTGGCTCTATTAAGACAATCCGACGCCGTCGCTTTAGGCAGCGGCTGCGATCATCTTGAAAAGCTTGACGCCTTATTGGAAATCGTGCTGAAAAACAGCTCAGTTCCCGTCATTCTGGATGCCGCGGCGCTGCGCAGTCTGGCTCAACACCCGCAATGGCTGAGTCAGCCGCATAGTGAGATCATTTTAACGCCGCATGTCGGAGAATTCAGCGCGCTGTGCGGGCGCAGCATCGAAGAAATTCAGGCGGACCGGATTCGCTGTGCTGAGGAATACGCGGTTTCGCATTCCGTAACCTTGGTCTTAAAAGGCGCGGACACGCTGATCGTTTCCCCGCAGGGTCTGCGCTGCGTCAATAAAACCGGCAATCCCAGCTTGGCCAAAGCGGGATCAGGGGATTTGTTGACCGGCATGATCGCAGCGCTGGCAGCCCGCGGATTAACCCCGATGGATGCCGCCTGCTGCGGGGTCTGGCTGCATGGCAAGGCTGCGGACAAAGCGATTGAAAAAAACGCCCTGTACACCATCCATCACAGGGAAATTCTGGCAGGGCTGGACGCGTTTTTGATGGATCATCAAAAGGAGCTGTGGCGTTAATGGAAATCCGCCGGATTACCCGTCAGGATCTGCCGGCCCTGACCGAACTGTTCAAACGCAGCGTTTTTGAAATTGCCGGCCGTGATTATACGCCGGCGCAATGTGCCGCTTGGACTCTAAACGCAGAGAATCCGCTATGGGCCGAGCGTTTTCTGTCCACCTGGACCATCGGGGCTTTTATTGCCGATCAGCTGGCCGGCTTTGCCAATCTTAAAAGTCCGACCCAGCTGGATTGTTTCTATGTCCATCCCGATTTTCAGCGGCAGGGCGTCGGTTCCGCCCTGTTCAAGGCTGTGAGCGAGCAGGCGCAAAAGGCGAAAGCCGCTTTTTTGGAAAGTGATATTTCATTAACCGCCGAACCCTTTTTCCGCGCTCAGGGCTGGATGGCTCTGCATCGCAACAAGATCCAGCGTGAGGATCAGATTCTGATCAATACAACGATGCGCTTCACTTTTCCCAGGATGGAAAATACCGCTGTCTTTTAATAAGCCTGCGGAATATGCTTCATTTCATTCTACCCGTTTCAGGGATCGTGCGCCGTCCGGGTATTGTGATTAGCGAATCATTTTCCTGAACGAACCGGATTTACAGCGGGGACAGAACATTTTTTATCTTGCCAACAAGGTCGTCATACAGCGGCAATCCCGCAGAAGCAACCGAAACTCTGCGCGTTCGCAAAGACACGGTTCTGCATCGAATGGCGCGGCTTAAAGCGTTGTTCCCTTTAGCACTTTCGAATACCGACAGTTTCAGATCAAGCTGAGTCTTAAAATCATAGGATAGGGTTGAGCCAAATTAATTTATAATTTTCTTCATTCTTTATCAAAGCTTTCTATCCGAGCAACTTCAATTAGAGGCTCAAACCGCAAAAAACAAAGAGGAATGTCCTGGCCAAGCACCATGTTGTCAGCTGGATTATTCCTCTTTTTCTGTTTATCTCGATTTTTTGGTTATGAAATAAGTCGCGGATGATTTTTCTGACAAATCAGAAATGATCGTTGTTTATTCCGCTTCGCTTTCCCTTTCCTCTTCCGGATCCAGGACGCTGAGATGATCGGTGTACTGATCAAACCACTGCGTCATTTCTTTCAGTCGGCGAATGCGGTGGATCGGCTTGCCGGAACGGCTCAGTTCATGATTTTCCCCATGGAACAAACAGATCCGGGAATCCACGTTATGCAGCTTGAGGGCCTGGAACATCTGTAAGCCTTCCGCCATCCAGCAGCGGTAATCCTGGTCGGAATGAATGAACAACGTCGGCGTTTTCGCCTGATCCGCATATTTTAACGGAGAGAAGCTCCACATCTTTTCCGGATTATCCCATGGGGTGGAATCCATTTGACTCATATTGTGATAGTAGCCGATATCCGTTGTCAGGGACTTGGAAAACCAGTTGGAAATCGAACGCTGACTGGCCGCGCAGGCAAAGCGGTCGGTATGTCCGATGATCCAGTTTGTCATAAATCCGCCGTAGCTGCCACCGGTAACCGCTACCCGCTTGGCATCGATCATCGGATAGGCTGCAAGCACCCGATCCGTAAAGGTCATAATATCGGAATAATCAATGGTTCCATATTTTCCTCGCAGATCCATGAAAGCATTGCCCCGGCCGTCTGAACCGCGCGGATTGCAGAAGAAGACAAAATATCCCTGCGAAGCCCAATACTGCATCTCATGCATAAAGATTTCACCATAAGCCGCCTTCGGTCCGCCATGGATATCTAATACCGCCGGATAGGTCTTTGTTTCATCAAAATCAATCGGCTTCAATACCCAGCCGTCAATCCGCACGCCGTCATTAATAAAGCTTAGCTTTTCCGGCTTCGCCACATACTTTCCCGCCAAAGCCGCGTCATTGCTATGCGTCAGCTGAATCTCAGCGCCGGCCTTCAGCTCATACAGCTCCTGCAGCCGCATATCGCGCATCGCACCGATGACAACCCGGCCAGCCTGCACGTCAAAGAAATCAACTGAACCTTCTGCCGTGGTTAATGCCCGGCGCTGTCCCTGAGCGTCAAATACGGTCAGTTCAGAATGATTATCCCAAGTTAAAAGCGTCCAGATCTCACCATTGACAATTTTCCAGCCGCGGCCGCCGTACAGTTTAGCATCGCTTCCGACGGAACTGCCCCAGGACAGATCCTCACCGTTGAGCAGCTTCATTTCGCCGCTATTGCAGTCGAGGGTATACAGCTTCGCATTTTCGCTGGAACCCCAGGTCTGATAGTCGGTAGCGGTCAGGGCTAACAGATGATCGTTCAGCCAACCAAGATGGCCGAAGTTCCACTTTCCAGACGGCACCAACGTCGTCCGCTGACCGCTGTTTCGATCCACAATATACAAAACCGAAGTCTGGCTGTTGACGCTGTCGAATTCCGGACCGGCAATCGCAATCTTGGTTTGATCCGGGCTGATCTCCAAATGTCTTACATCCATGAATTTGGATGACAAAATCTGGACTGACTCCGTTTGCGGCTTGACCAGAACTGCCCAAGTCCGTTTTTTATTAATAAAACCGCGGCCGTTAAACCAATACGGCAGCTCGTCTAAAACCTCATAATCTTTTTCTTCTTCCCGCTGAGCCAGAGCCTTATCCAACGCCTTGCCTTCCAGTCCCTCGAGGGGAAGCTCATTGAGATCCTTGGATACCAGCGCTGCCAGCGTTTCCCCATCAACCTTTTTCAGCGCCGACACTTTCCAGGGCAGGGTGAAGGCTTTCTGAGCTTCCCCACCGTTCAGACTCAGGCGGTAAAACGTCGTCTGCGCTTTTCCCTTTTTCGCCGCTTCGGCATCCTCGCCGGACCGGTCGGCGGGAAATAGGATATGATTCTGATCCTCAAACAGGAAGTTGCGCTCAGAATGACTGGATGTCAGAAAATAACTGCGTCCGCTGTCAAAGCTGTAGCAGGCCAGATCATGCTCATAGCCAGTACCTTCCGGATTGCTTCGGCTCTGCACGTAAACACAGGACTTTCCATCGTCGGACAACGCCGCTTCCGACAGATACTGATACGTTTTAAACGTATCGATTTGAATAGGTTTTGCCATATTTACTCTCCCCCTTGACTTCAATAAGAGTCCCTTGCTTTTATTTTACCGCCGCATTGGCGCAGCGTCAATTTGGTTGTGATCCTTCTTTCTTTTCCATTTTCAAATGAATGTCCTGCTGCGGATACGGAATCCCGATTCCCGCTTCATCCAGCGCTTCCTTCACCGCCAGCCGCAGGCCTCGTTCTACTTCCCAATGACGGCACGGCAAGGTACGGCAGACTACCGTAATATTGACAGAAGAATCAGCCAGATCGGTAATCCCTTGAATTTTCGGCTGTTCAACCAGAATATCCTTCACTTCTTCGGCATAGGCCTTGACGGCCTGATCCAGAACTTCCATAACCTGCCGCGTATCCGCTTCATACGGCGTGCCGACTGTGATTTTTGCCAGCGAATCCGTTCGCGAATAATTGATCACCCGGCCGATCGATCCATTGGGAATGATGATCTGCTGACCGGCAAAGTTTTTCAGATAGGTCACACGCATGGCGGTTGCCGTCACCGTCCCTTCAACATCATCCAGCTTAACATAATCGCCAACGGAAAACTGTTTTTCAAACATCATGAAAAAACCGGTGACCACATCTTTAATCAGACTCTGCGCCCCGATGCCTAAAGCCAGCGAGCCGATCCCAGCCGATAACAACAGATTGTTGATCGCGTTGCCAAAGCCCAGCTGCGCCAGAATCATCAGCGCGCAGATGCCGTAAACGATATAGCGGAATGTGCTGCGGGTCATCGTCATCATCGTCTGTACGCGGCGGGCCTGCATTTCCGGCATATCCTCGGATTTTTTGATCTGTCTGGCCGTCATTCTTGAAATCAGATCCAGCACCAGCTTGCCGCCTAAAATGACAAGCAAAATCCCAACGCCTTTCCAAAACAAAAGGCCGCTGTTCTCTGCGAGCGTGCTTAGAAAACCATTGAAATACTCAGTGATCGTTTTACCTAGAATACCAGTCATGAATATCCCCCTATCATGTGCATAAGTTTAACGAAATTCGCCGGCTTATTCAATCCTTCTTCATTGAATTGAAAGATTTCTGATCCTTCTCAGGCAAAATCCTTGTTTTCTTTTGTTTTTTGCGCCTATAATGAAACCAGAATCAAGGTAAGGAGGATTCGTTATGGCAACAGTGATTACAAAGGATAATTTCGATCAGGAGGTCATGGGCTCTCAGCTGCCCGTCATCCTGGATTTTCAGGCACCTTGGTGCATGTACTGCCGGCGCTTAGCCCCGGTCATCGCCAAGCTGGAAAAAGAGCTGGAAGGAAAGGTGCGGATTGGAACGGTCGACATTGATGAACAGCCGGAGCTGGAGGAACGCTTCGATATCAGCACCATTCCATCCCTGATCTTGTTTCAGGCAGGAAAAAACGGTTCAACCTTAGTCAATCCGCCTTCCCGCGGTGCGATTATGAATTGGTTGAAAGAGCAGGGAATTTAATATGGAACATGTTCAAGTCGCTGTTTTAGGCGGAGGTCCGGCTGGTTATACCGCGGCCTTGTATTGCGCGCGGGCCGGTTTCCGCACGGTTATTTTAGAAAAACTGTCAGCGGGCGGACAGATGGCGACGACCTCTCAGATTGACAATTATCCAGGCTTTGACGAAGGCGTCGACGGCTTCGAGCTGGGTATGAAAATGCAGGCTCAGGCAGAGCGATTCGGGGCGGAATCTTTTCTTGAGGAAGTGATTTCTGTTGATTTGAATGCAGTTCCGAAAAAAATCGTGACAGACAGCCGGGAATTGACGGCTGACGCGGTCATTCTGGCTACCGGAGCTTCTGCACGGAAGTTGGGTGTGGCGGAAGAAGATTCGCTTGTCGGACGGGGTGTGGCTTATTGCGCAACCTGTGACGGAATGTTTTACAAAGGCAAAACCGTGGCGGTCATCGGCGGAGGCAACACCGCGGCGGCGGACGCGCTGTTTCTATCAAGAATTTGTGAAAAGGTGATTTTGATCCACCGCCGCGATACGCTGCGGGCCGATCGGGTTTATCTCAATCCGCTGCAGAGCTGCGATAATCTGGAATTCATTTGGAACAGTACGGTGGATGCGATTCTGCATGAGCAGAAGGTCACCGGTCTGCGGCTGCGTGACCAATTCAGCGGCGAACTGCAGGAAATTGCCTGCGACGGCGTCTTTGTCGCAGTCGGCCAGCTGCCCAACACAGCCTTATTTGAAGGTCAGCTGACATTAGAACATGGATACATTGCGGCGGATGAAACGACACGAACTTCGGTGCCGGGGGTTTTCGCAGTGGGCGATGTGCGGACCAAAGCGCTGCGGCAGGTCATTACGGCGGCCAGCGACGGCGCCGTTGCCAGTCACTTCGTTGAAGAATACCTCGCTTCCTTGTAAGCTTCTGGATTGCATCAACTCAATCAGAAGGCTGCGGTTTCCCGCGGCCTTTTTTATGAAAGATCAAAACTGATTCACCTCCGGTGAAGGCAAGCTGCCTCAAAATCTGTCTAAAATTACGACACAAAGCGCAAACTGCTCATAGGCAAAAATCCTTTCTTCGGTTATTCTAAGATCAGAAAGCAAGGGATAGGAAATGTCACTAGACGCTAAGCTGAAACAATCCTTGTTGGAAACCGCCGCCCGTCATCGGCTGCGCCGCGGCAAATCCGGCAGGCAGACGGCCCGCAATCTTGTCGATTTAGCTTGCACGCTGAAAAAAAAGGATCTGCCTGAATATGACCGATCCCAAATCAGTGAAGAATGTTTTAGCCTCTTGAAAAAAACCAGCATTGAAGACACGACAAACTGGCTGATCCAACGGATCTAGCCTTTTTTCTTGGCTTAAAACTGCCCCTGCAAGCGCAGGCTTGCCATCTTCTCGCTGTCGTTGGCTAATTTACGGATACGCAGGGATAAGGACTTCGGGCTTTCCTTCATTCCGCAGCGAACCCAGTCGCGGATAATGCCGCACATGCCATAGCTGTAAAAACGGGAATACAGCTTGACATCGTCTTCCTTCAGCCGCAGACTGCCGTCCAGACGCCGAATCGCTTCTTCAAAAAGCGTGCAGGTTATTTGAAACAGATAGTCCTCAAAACACTGCGGGGAAGCACTGATCGTATTTTCATAGAAGATCTGATTCTCCCGCATCATTTCAAGCAGCTTTTCCATATGTTCGTGCCAGTTGTCAAACGTGACGTCGCTGGCTAAGTAAACAAAACCTTCCTGATAATAAATCCAGTCCAGCAATTCATATTTATCCTGAAAATGATAATAAAATGTCTGACGATTCAGTCCGCATTGTTCCGTGATATCCCGTACTGATATTTTATTAAAGTCTTTGTGATGACATAATTCTTTTAAACCTTCCGCAATCGCTTTTTTTGTCAGATCTGCCATATCTTGCCTCCTGGATTCGGCTTGCTTGAAACCTACCGCTAATCGCTTATTCGTTAAGATCATTGTAAGCTATTTTCGCAAAAAGGAAAAGCAGGAAGCCTTCCACAGACTCATAATTAAGATCATCGTTCCAAGAATTTATTTCACGCTTTTATTACTCGAAGAGTTTATGTCATAGGCGGGCAATAAAAATGAGGATGTCGACGATGCGTGAGATTATAGGCATGACTCATCCCCTGCCGATACTTTTATTCAATCAGCTGGATACAGCAAATTAAAACCGGTCTCTTCTTTTCATCAAACCGCCAATCAGACAGAGTATAAATAGAATTATCCATTCGCAAAGATACAGTGGCCAAAACCGCACGGCCTCTGTTGCGGAAAAAAGAAATGGGGATAAAATAAAGGAAGTTATCGATAAACCCGGCAGAAAGTAAAGCTGGCAGCTCACACCCAGAATATTCAGCCACATATGCCCGACAGCAAACTCCTGGAATAACAGAAGCAACAGCATAAACAAGCCAAACGCACACATCAGAAAAGATTGAATAAAAAGATTTCGATGTTCGTCAAACAGCCGATAAGCCAAACGGTACCACAAGAAATACAGGATTGTGCTGATCGGCAGCAGCATCCACCCGGTGATCGGTAAAAGCATGAACAGGCTCAGTCCTTTCCCAATGACCAGCGGAAGGACTCCGGCAAAGCCTAACTGAGTTGTTTTTTTCATTGTTCTGCCCTCTTTGTTTTCATTTTATCATAGTCGGATCTGATCGCCAAATCGCAGTTTGGACAAAAGCAAAACGGCATAGCATCTAAGCCATGCCGCTTCAGCATTCTTTTTGAGTTGTTGATCAGCCTTAACGTGCCAGCCAGCCGCCATCCACTGGGATCGTTGCGCCGCAGATATAATCAGAAGCTTCACTGGCTAAGAAAACCACCGGTCCCTGCAGAACGGAAGGATCTCCCCAATAGCCGATCGGCAGCCGGTCGAGAACTTCCTTGTTGCGAACTGGATCGTCCTGCATGGCCTGCGTCAGCGGAGTCTTCATATAACCCGGAGCAATCGCGTTGACGTTGATGCCCTGACTTGACAATTCGTTGGCCATTTCTTTGGTCAGCCCCATGATCGCTGACTTGCTCGCAGTATAAGCCGGAACAAGAATTCCGCCGGTAAAGGAAAGCATGCTTGCAATATTGATAATCTTGCCGCGGGTTCCCTGCTTCACCATCTGGTTCGCCGCACTCTGCGAAAGCAGGAAAACTTGTTTCAGATTCAAATTCAGCGTGTAGTCCCAATCCGCCTCGGCATATTCCAAAAACGGAGCACGGCGGTTGACCCCGGCATTGTTCAGCAGAATATCCAGATGACCGTAAACCGCGACGACTTCCGCAACGATTTCATCGGTCAAAGCTTTAGTTGGCTTAGACAAATCGGCCTTCATATAATGATAACGGCGGCCTAGTTTTTCAATCGCCTCACGAATTCCGGTGTCATCGCCATGGCCGATATTGAAAATATCCGCGCCGTTTTCCGCCAGTCCGACGCACATTGCATAACCCAAACCGCGGTTGGCTCCTGTGACCAGAGCCACCTTGCCTTCCAGCAAGCCTTCTTTATAAATCATGTTCATCCTCCTTCACTCATCTGTTCTAACAATAGCACAAAAATCAGCTTTTGTATCGTTCATTTATTTTTTCACAACTTTATTGAAGCTGTTCGTACAGCACCTTTCGCACTGCCCCCGGTGCCTGGAGCATCATCACAAATAAAGCTTCTATCCGATTCGCTAATCCAGCGATCTCCAAATCCAAACCAAAGATTGTCGGATTCTTCAAAATTGACCGAACCCCGTCAAGCTGCGGATCACGCTGACCTAACTGAATCCCTGCCAAGTGTTCTCGGAGCTGATCCAACAAAGGATCGGGGCTAATCGGCATCGGCTGACCTTGATCATCCACCCCCAACAGATAGCGTAACCATCCAGCGTACACCAATGGAATCGCTTTTAAATCAGACAGCGGCCGGCCCTCGTTCAGATAGGCCTTGACCGTTTCGCCAAACCGGACGCCCAGCTTCTGCGAGGTATCTGTCGCAATCCGCTGCGGCGTATCCGGGATAAACGGATTCGGAATCCGCAGCGTCAGTACTTCGTCCAAAAACTGCCGCGGTGAGAGAATCTTGGGATCGGTGACCACTGGCAAGCCTTCAATCCGGCCAATTCGATTGGCCAGCTGATTTAAATCAATATCCTGCATCTCATCACTGATCTTGGTAAATCCCAGCAGACAGCCGAACACCGCTAACCCGGTATGGACAGGATTCAGGCAGGTGGACACCTTCATGCGTTCCACCTTTTCAACGGTCTGCCGATCCGCAAACATCACGCCGGCTTTTTCTAACGGCGGCCGGCCGTTTGGAAAGCGATCCTCAATCACAAGATATTCGCATTCTTCAGCGTTGACAAACGGCGCGATGTAGGTGTGCTTGGAGGTTATGATTGGTTCTGCCTGTTCCAGTCCATCCTGCCGCAGCCTTTCCTCAATCGTCGGATCAGGCCGCGGTGTAATCTTATCGATCATCGTCCATGGGAAACTGACGCGCTGTTCATCCTGCACATAATCCAGAAAGCCCGGCTCTACCTGATCCGATCTGACCCAGCCTTCGGCCAGCGTCACCATCGCTTTTTTCAATTTTTCACCGTTGCGGGAACAGTTGTCCATGCTGACCATCGCGATCGGCAGCGCCCCGTTTTGGTAACGGCAGTAAAGCAGCGCGGCGACCCGTCCAATATAGCTGCGGGTAGCCTGCGACTGACGGTTAAATTCAGCAATGATCTCCGGCAGGATTTCTCCGTTTTCATCGCTGACACGATAGCCTTTTTCCGTGATCGTAAAGCTGGCCATCTGCAGGCTGGGCTGCTGAAACAAATGCGATAACACCGTGAAATCCGAGCTGTCCGGATTCAGCTTCAAGGCCGCAACCAGGCTGCCGATAACGGTTTTCTCTACGCTGCCTGAGGCTTTCAGCGTGACCAGGATATTCAGCTCATCGTGCGGCTTGAGCATCTTGTCAACAATCTCATCATCATAGCCCTCCGCCGCGATCAGACCTTCCGCTGCAAGTCCCGCATTCAACAACTTCTGCATCAGCATCATCGGATAAGCCCGAAAGAGATTGCCGGCACCAAAATGAATCCAGCGAGGAGTCTTCAAAGTTGCCTGACGCAGGGACTCACGCTCAAATTCCGGCAGCGCATAGCCCTGCTTCAGCCAGACCTGACGGTCTTTCAGCCCTTCATCAGTTAATCGCATCTGTGTTTCGCCTCACTTTTAACAATCGCTTCCCACAGACCGTTGAGATAAGTTGCGCCTAAAGCCCGGTCGTACAGTCCATAACCCGGCATCGCCTTTTCATCCCAGATCATCCGGCCATGATCCGGCCGAATCGGGCCGTCAAAGTCGATATCGTACAAAGCCTTCATGATCTCATACATATCAAAGCTGCCGTCGCTGGACAGATGCGCGCTTTCCTCAAAATCATCCGGTGAATTGAATTTCAGATTGCGGACATGCGCAAAGTGAATCCGGCCTTTGAGTGATCGGATCATATGCGGCAGATCATTTTCCAGGTTTGTCCCGTAAGACCCGGAACAGAATGTCACGCCGTTATGCGGGTTATCGACCATGTTCATCATGCGCTGAATGTTGGCTTCGTTGATAATGATCCGCGGCAGACCGAAAACGCTCCAGGCTGGATCATCCGGATGAATCGCCATGTTGATATTGTACCGATCACAAACCGGCATGATCGCTTCCAAAAAGATTCTGAGATTTTCAAACAGCTGTTCTTCATCAATACTGCGGTACAGCTCAAACAGCTCCTGAATCCGCGCCATCCGCTCCGGTTCCCAACCCGGCAGAATAAAGCCGTTGGTATCCGCGCCGATCGAGGCAAACATTTTTTCCGGATTCAGTGCGTCGACAGCTTTTTGGGTATACGCCAAAACCGTTGACCCATCAGCCCGCTGACGTGCTAGTTCAGTTCTTGTCCAGTCAAATACCGGCATAAAATTATAACAAACCATGTGAATATCGGCTTCGCCAAGATTCTTTAATGTCTGGATATAGTGATCGATCATTTCATCGCGCTCAGCGGTTCCGGCCTTGATCGCATCGTGCACATTGACGCTTTCAATACCGCTGACGCGCAGTCCCGAAGCCTCAACCTCCTGCTTCATCGCCGCAATTCTTTCCGGCGTCCAGATTTCACCCGGCAGCGTATCATAGAGCGTAGTGATGACGCCGCTGACGCCTGGAATCTGACGGATTTGTTTTAACGTGACTGAATCATAACCGGTGCCATACCACCGTAATGTCATTTCCATAGATCTTATTCCTCCTTCTTTATAAAAGAAAAGGGACGGCTTGTCCCTTTGTTTGCAGACTATTCAGCCGGCGTACTGTTCAAGATCTTCAATCGCCTTACGGATCAAGGCCTGCGTCACCGGATATGGAACATGATTTAGTTCCTGATTCTTTTCCGCCATTTCCAGCACATCGCACAGCGGATCCTCGATCGTCAGCTCCAGATCAGCCAAACAAAACGGCAGACCGATCTGACGATGGAAGGCGTAGGCTTTTTTCAGCATATCCATCTGGCCGTCCATCATCAGCTGAACCAGCGTGCCGTAAGAAACGACCTCGCCATGCAGATGCTTTTTCTCGATATGCTCGCGAACCGTCAGTCCGTAGAACAGCGCATGCGCCAATGCCGAATTGTAATCCGGATGCACCAACAGCGATACACTGCCGGTAGAAATCAGAATGTTCTGGATGATCTGTTCCAGATCATCGCTGACTTCCTGCTTCTTCGCGGACTGCAGGGCGCTGGCACCATGGGCAATCACCGGCTCAAAGCACATCGCACTGATCGTTCGACCTAATTCACTGGCATAATCGAGCTGATCATTTCGGGCTGAGAACGTACATTCCACATGCTTCGCCATCGTATCACCAATCCCGGCCCACAAGTATTGGATCGGGGCTTCGGCGATGACTGAGGTGGGAATCAGGCAGTGCACCGGAGCGGATTTCAGCTTCGGAATATCCTTAAACGAACCGTCAGCGTTATAGAGGATGCTGATCTTGGTGACCGCGGCACAGGTCGAAGCAATCGTCGCAATCGTAACAACTGGTTTATCCAGCTGATCGCCGACAAGCTTAACCGTATCCAGGCATTTGCCGCCGCCGATGCCAACCAAGACATCCGCACGCTGAACATCCTCGTCCTGAGTCAGTTTGGCCACATTCTCATACGTCGCTTCATGGCCATAAACGACTTCTTTGACGACTTCCAATGAACCCAATGCTGGAATCAACAAGGCTTTGCATGCGGCATAAGCTTTTTCACCATGAATCAGTGCCACCTTGCGGCCATACGGCAAAACGACATGTTCAAGATCCTTTAGCGCATCCGCGCCGATCGTGTAGCGTGGAAGGGTCACCTTTTTCATGTTATTTGCCTAAGACTTCACGAACGTAAGCTTCCAGCTCAGCATTCTGGCAGCCGGCAAAGAAGCAGTCCTGGAAACGCTGAGTCAGGGCTTCCTTCACCATGTTCTGATCCAAAGCCTTTAAGCCTTCCAGAACCGGCTTGCCTACAGCAGCCTTGACTTCATTCAACAGTGCTGCATTGCGGTTCTGCGATTCTTTGCGGCCTGGTTCATTCGGATAACCCATGCCCTTCGGAGAACCAAAGGCTTTCTCAAAAATCGTGTGAATGTTCAGTTCACCGCCCCAGCCGAAGCCTTTGGCATATGGAATCGACAGTGCGTTGCCATTGTTGATCTGCAAGAACAGATACGCATCCGATGGTTCGATGCAGTAGCCGCAGACAACACCCGGATAGGCATTCAGCGACATCAGCGCACCCTGGCCTGTGCCGCAGCCGGTGACGACGAAATCCACTGCGCCGCTGTTGAGCAGCAGGCAGGCTTGAATGCCCAGATGCAGATAAGTTAAGCGCGGATTTTCTTCCGTATACGCTTCCGGAACATCCTTGTCCAGCAGCGGTTTTGCCATCGCGGTGTTATAGACGGTATGGCCCATCGGTTCGACGACGTCTTTCAGCTGTTCCAGAATAATCGTGTTCTTTGGAGCCTGGCTGAATTCATTCATTAATGCAATTTTCATGTGTGTGTTTCTCCTTTTCTTCTTTTTAACAGGAACATTGGTTTTCCTGTTCCTGTCTATAAAAGTATCATAAACGATTCGTGCGGGATTATCAATCCTCGTCATTTTAATGTGGTAAATTGTCGTTTATCCAACTGTCAAAACGAAGGATCCAAAATCCTTATTTCCATGAACGATCAAACACCTCCCCAGCTGGAATTTCCTGCTACAATACCGATACCGGACAGTACTAAGACTGGCGATTCATTGAATCAGCTCATCGCTCAGGCAAAGAATGATCCCAGACTGGACATCGAGATAAAATTGCTGCAAAACTTGAAAATTCTTATCTGGTTATGCGGGCTCCTTCTCCTTTTTAATCTCGATGGCCGTGCTCTTATCTCCCCTGACAACAAGCAGGTCGATTTCTTTCTTATCCATATCCCGATAGATAAAACAAATCTACTGGCTTGCCGGCATTGTAATAACTCTTAACAATTTCCGTTACAGCATAGGTTGCAAAGAAGGCGCCATCCATCGCTCCATTCGCCAAAGTTTCAGCATTGGGCCACCGGCATAAATACGCTGCCAGACCTGTGTCCATAAAATAAACTTTCAAAGTTTTAACCAACTGTTTAGAAATATTGGAAGAATAGGGCCGCAAAATAGAAATTACCCCTGACCGTTCTAAAATTGATATCTAAGACTTGGCGGTTGGCAAGGAAACGTCGATCGTCTTGGCGAATATACATACCAGCACTTTCTTTCGATAATTTCTAAGACTAACTTTACTTTACCCAAAAATTCTAAGCAAATCAAATATGGAAAATCGAGTTGGAGTCTGTTCAGCATCCTTTATGATTCGTCAAGATCCTATAATCCAGCGCAAATTTAAACTCAATTCCAGTGTTCATTTTTCCCTTTCATTCCATTTACATATGAAAAGAAGTGCTCATTGACACTTCTTTTCATGCTTCATCTAAATTTTCCCCATTCGATGCAATTACTTTTTTATACCAAAAATAGCTCTTTTTTGGTAATCTTTCGAATGTTCCATGACCATAGTCATCACAGTCTACATAAATAAATCCATATCGCTTTGAAAATTCAGAAGTAGTTTGGGAAACAATATCCGCATAAGACCAGGTAAAGAATCCAAAGACATCAACACCATCTTTGATAGATTCTTTAAGCTGCAGAATATGTTCCTTTAAATAATCGATCCGATAGTCATCTTTAACTGTACCATCCACCTCCACTTTATCATAAGCGCCCAGACCACATTCAGAAACAAGGACAGGCAGATGATAGCGATCATAGATTTGATGCAATGCGATTCTCAATCCAATCGGATCAATCGCCCATTCCCATTTACTGAACTTTAAATATTCATTTTTATATTTACTGGTGAGATCTGTCGTATGAAGCTTTAATCCAGTTTCTTCATAATTGCATAAGACTGAACAATAATAGCTAAAAGTAAAGAAATCAATCGTTCCTTTTCTCAGGGCTTCCAGATCATTGCACATTATTGGCAGTTTGATCTTTGCTTCACTAAAAAAGCGATTCATATAATAAGGAAATGTTCCCCATACCTGAGTATCAGTCAGCCAGTTATCCATTGCGATATCGAACTGCTGCTGTAAATTATCCTCAGGTTTTGTGGTAGCGGGATAATAAACGGATTTAGACAACATATTGCCAAATAATAATGTTTTATCAATCTTTCTTCCTTCGTCTATGACCAAAGCACTGGCTAATAATTGATGATAAGCGCACTGAAATTTCAGCTGCATCTCACTTAATTCAGTGTTGTCAATCATCGCACCGCAGCATGGGTAAGGAGCGTGAAACACCATATTGCATTCGTTAAAGATAATCCAGTATTTTACTTTAGAATGGAAGCGCTCTAATAAAGTCTTTGCAAGCTTCACGAACAGGAATACCGTTTCTCTTGATTCAAAACCATTCAGTTTTGTTGTGATTTCAATTGGAAAATCATAATGAGACATTGTAACGACTGGCTCTATACCCTGTTTTTTACATTCATCAAAGACCTGGTCATAAAATGCCAAACCTTCTTCATTCGGTATTTTTTCAAATCCGGTTGGATAAATTCTAGCCCATGAAATTGACATTCTGAACGCCTTTAATCCCATCTCTGCCATGAGTTTGATATCTTCTTTATATCGATGATAAAAATCATTTCCCCGCCGTTTAGGAAAATTATACTTTTCAGGATGTGTTCTATATTCTTCCAGTTGCTTTTTGGTTACCGAGAAAGTTGTTTCTCCCGCGCCACGATCTGAGACCTCAACATATTTTACAAAATCTGTGGTTTCTAATCCTTTGCCCCCCTCATTCCAAGCTCCTTCAATTTGATTAGAGGCAGAAGAAGATCCCCATAAGAAATTCTTAGGAAACACATTTTCATTCATGTTTATTTTTACCCCCTTCCAATTTTTCTTCCTCTTTTAATGTCGTCACTTCATACGCTTTAAAGAATGGATACCAGATTACAAAGTCAATAGCGATTAAAACTATACAGAGAATAGCACCTTTAATTCCCCCTAAAATAAACGAAGGCAGCGGATAAGGCAGAAACCATAATGCCGATGAAACCACAGGTGCAGCCAACAGGCCTAAATGAATAGAAAGATAGGCCAAGGAATAATTAACAAATGTACATAACCATGGAGCTGGCATAAGCAGGGGATTCCATGCGATATTGCCATACATAACAGGTTCATTGATATTTAACAATGTCGGAATAGCATAAACCTTACCTAATAATTTCAAACGTTTGGATTTAGAAAAAATGAAATATACAATCAATGGCAAAGTCGCGCCAACGCCACCGAACAGAACATAAGCGAAATCAAAACCATAAGTGAACACATACGGAAGTGTAGCACCCGCTGCTGCAGCTGCCATATTCGCCTGCAAAGCCGCATTGCTTATCGGAATAATAATTCCATCAAAGATCCAGCAGCTGATCCCTAACGTATAAACAAATACCTGCAGCATCAATATAATCAAACCACCCCAATAACTTGCGGTCAAATTCATCAATGGATTAAACAGGGACAAAATCGCATCAAACAAGCTGAATCCACAAGCATAAATAATTATAGTGCCTACTAAGAAAATGATAAAAATAGGAATAATGCAGTTAAACCATTCCTTACAAAACTCAGGCAGCGGCGAATCTTCACCGATCAATTTGATCTTGGCAGCCAAATTAAATATAACGACAACAAATAAACCGATGATCATTGAAACAAGCATCCCCTGAGCGCCAAAACGATCAAAATTATAGAGAAAACCCGATTCAACCGCTTCCGGCTTTAACGCCATCATAAATAAACCCAATCCGGTAATTCCTGCCACAACATTTCTGGAATCTCGTTTACTGTCTAAAATATAATAAGGAATCAGATAAGCCGTCATCATCCCGACCAAGCCAAATGAATAATTGCTGATCGGTGATAAGTCCGGCAGTCCGGAAATAAAGCTTTGAACAATCCCATAGATTGTTACAACACTGGATACTAAGATCATAGGAATAATCTTAATTACGGCTTTCTGGATTCCGCTGACATAGGCGTTGGAAGAAAACTTTTGCGCTGACGGTACAAACTTTTCACTTATAAATTTTTTTACTCCTTCTAGCATCATTGACTCTCCTTTTTCTCCTCAAATAAATTCAGGGCTTCTTTAAATACAGCCTCTCCATCTAACATTGCATAATTTTCCCGGTCAATAATTTTGACTACGACCGGTAAATTCTTCTCCGCAATATATTTTTCAATACTTGGCAGATTATAGGCAAGATGCGGTCCAAGCATAAGCACATCGTAATTTTCAATGCAATTGAAAATATCCGGGTCTCCGATCGCTTTAATTGCGGATTCCAGTCCCTTTTTCTTTGCATATTTTTTCATTGACTGAGCAATCAATCCGCTGGAGCATCCAGCTCCGCAGGCTAACAAAATTTTTATCATTTTAACTTTCCTCTTTAATCCTGTTCTCCAAGACTTCTAACCGCTTATTATAATTTTCAAATATTTCAATAAATCTGGTTGTAAGATTGATTTCTGTGTTGATTGTCATTAATGTATCCTGAGCATGTGCAAACAACATTGAATAGGTATCAGCTTTCTTTTCCATCGAAGCTTGAAGACAAGCTGTATGGACTCTGTGAGCTTCCACAATCATTCGTTTAGCCTCTGTTAACCTCATTTTTGCAGATTCAACATTTCCTTCGCTGACTAATTCCAATGCTCTGAAGCATTCTTCTCTTGCATCACCCGCCTTTAATAATATTTCCATAGAACTTTGAGCTAACTGATCTTCCATAACAATACCTCACTTTCATTCAATCGATTGATTATCTATATTCTGCTCTATTGGCAGATTTCTTTCATCTGTCTTTTTTCCCATAGACAGTGAAAATTTTAAGCCATAACTTTTTTCATCCTGTATCAGTGAAAAAATAAGATTTACAGAATTCACCAATAATTGGTGAAAGAACCTATTAGACAATGAAATATAAATCTTATATGATGGTAACAGGTAAAAATATATGAAAATAAGTACAAATAAACTCATGGACTATCTCAAAGAGAATAGTCCTTGTACAAGCAATCAACTTGCAAAAATTTTTAACGTTTCTTCACGAACCATTAAAAATTATATTAAATCCATTAATACAGAGCATCCCGATTCTGTTCTTTCATCACGCAATGGATATTCAATCAATGAAAAAGTAATTATTTCTGATAAACAGGATGAACTTGTTCCTCAGACCTCCAATGAAAGAGTTTCATATATTTTAAATGAATTGTTAAATCTTGAATCAAATTCTTTTCTTAGTCTTTACGATATTTGTGACATGCTCTATATCAGTTATTCAACTTTAAAAACAGAACTGTCCAAAGTAAAGATTAAGATTAATGATTGCGGTCTTGAGTTAGAAACAAAAAAAGATGCAATTCGACTGATTGGAAATGAAACAAACAAACGAAAATTGATCAACAATATGATGGTTGAGGAATCTTCTGCCAATTTTGTAGATTATTATACAATCCAAACTAAATTTCCGGATATTGATATTTTTTTCATCCGCGATGTCTTCATTGAAAGTTTAAATAATTCAGGTTATTTCATCAATGACATCTCACTGACTGATCTGGTACTTCATACCGCTATTGCAATTGACAGGATCATGAATAATTATTCGGAAGTGTTAATCAAACAGAATAATCCAAGAATCAGTGCTCATGTATATAATATTGCGAAAAAAGCAGGAAAACAATTTTCAGATTATTTCAATATTGAATACACAGACGTCGAAATTTATGAATCAGCCTTATTGATCATGTCAAGGTCAACTCCGGTTAACTATTCACAGTTAACTGACACAAATGTCAGCAAGTATATAAAAGAGAAATATCTTAGCCTTTCACAAGAAATCCTTGAAGAACTTGATAACAGCTATGGTTTGAGAATTCAAGATGAAAAAGCACTACATTGCTTTGCATTGCATCTTCAGAGTTTGTTCATCCGTTCTAGCAATAATCGTCTTAATAAAAATCCGCTAACTGTTACAATTAAAACAACATGTCCCTTCTTCTTTGATGCCGCTGTTCATATTTCGTCATTAATTAAGAAAAAAACAGGTGTTGCTATTACCGATGATGAAATTGCTTATATTGCTATTCATATTGGCTTCATGATGGATAAAAATAAAAAAGCTGAGAATAAAATAGCTACCGTTTTATATTGTCCTAGGTATTACGATGCCATTGGGAAGCTAATCGAATCATTAAACAAGCAATATCAGGAAGAAATAGCACTGATTCAGGTTGCAACTGCTGAAGATCAAATTGGTTCATTTTCTGATGTTGATCTGATTATATCCATACTTCCTATCAAACGTCCAATAAATATTTGCCATGTTCAGATCAGTATGTTCCTGACAAACGTGGACAAAAGCAAGCTTCAACAGGCTTTAGAAACTATCCAAGTTCAAAAACAAAAACTTGCCTTTGAAAAAACAATAAGAGCGCTGTGTCCACCATCTTTATTCCAGATTAAAGAATCATTTCCTTCCCCTTATAAATGCATCAGCTTCATGTGCAGCGAATTGATAAATAAAGGTTTTGGTAATGCTAATATCCTCGGTGAAATTTTGGAAAGAGAAGCCCTGTCTTCGACTGCATTTGGTTCTTTCGCCATTCCGCACAGTCCCATGATGCAGGCTGTGCAAACCACAATTTCTATCGTTATTACCCGCAAAGCCATTACTTGGAGTAAACATCCTGTAAAACTTGTTATTATGATGTGTTTCAGCAAACAGGATAGAAGTTCTTTTCAATCAATTTATGAAATGATCAGTTCAGTTCTCATTGAACCCGATAAAGTTGATGCCCTTATAAAATGCAATGATTATGAAAATTTCATCCAGATGTTTATAAGTTTGATCTAAGCTATATCATTATAAAGGTTAAGGTTATTATTTCAACGTCTTAACGTCAACTGAATAAACTGCTTTCGATACCTTCATTACATAACAAGAGATCACACCGTTTTTATTATTTGAAATTTTATACTTTGATTCGCATGCCGATTATTTTTTTAGGCAGTATCAGCGAACTTCTTTTGACGTTATCCTTGGTAGGCCGCGGCATGCCGCCGATTTACAATTTTTATGCCGTTCTTGCGATCATTTATTTCTTGAGCTGGCTACTTTTGTTTTGGAACACCCTTTTTGTAAAAGCTAAGACTAAACAAGCCTTTGTAGCCAAGTGGATCCTTACAATTCTATATTGGTCTGTTTATACTGTAATTACGAAAGATTCCCATCTCTGGATCATCTATAACGCGCTTGATATTTTTTCTATTCCTGCTTATTTGCGTTATTTTAAAATAACAGACATTCAATAAAATATTTAAATACAATCTTGGCAATCCTTCTCCCTTGATGATTGGGGATTGCCTTTTATTTTTCTCTTTATCCTTGAATTTTGATCTTATAATAAGCTTCTTCAAGACAAACACTGAAATCGAGAAACAGAAAAACGGACACTCTTCTTCAGAATGTCCGCCGTTTCAATCATGGGAGGATTTATTCGTTGCCTGTTGAACCAGACTCACCATAGAAATACTGATTGTTGGAACCGATGACGCGGATATATTCCTTCACAAACTGCTTTACGGCAGCTTCGGCCGTCATGCACAGTTCCAGATAATCGGCATTCGGTTTTGCTTCCAGCTTTTCCAGCATGGCATTTTTTGCGGCATGGAAAGCATCGGTGCAGACGTTGATCTTATTGATGCCGCCTGCCACGGCCTTGCGGATATTTTCTTCGCCGCTGCCGCTGCCACCGTGCAGAACCAACGGCATATCCAATGCCTTTTTCAGTTCAGCCAGACGTTCAAAGTTCAGCACTGGGACATAACCCTTCGGATAATCGCCATGGGCCGTTCCGATCGCCACCGCCAGAGCATCACAGCCAGTATCCTTCACGAACTGCTTTGCTTCTTCGACATTGGTATACAGATCAACCTTACTGTTGTCGCCATCAGCTGCCTGACCGACGTGTCCCAGCTCTGCTTCGACACAGATTCCATGCGGATGAGCTAAGGCGCAGACCACTGAAGTCCGCTTGACGTTTTCTTCATAAGGATAGGAAGAAGCGTCAATCATCAGACTGGTGAAGCCGTTATGAATGGCCGTAACCATATCTTCCAGCTTTCCGCCGTGATCCAGGTTTAAGGCAACCGGGATGCTGGCACGTTCAGCCAGTTCTTTCACTAACGGAACGATTTCCGTCAGATGCGCATGCTTGCCGATCTGGCCTGGGCCCATCTGAACGATAATCGGGGAATGTTCTTCCTCGGCGGCGCTGATCACAGCGCGGGCCATTTCCATATTGATGCTGTTGACTGCCATCACCGCGTAATTATGCTGATGCGCGTGCTGCAGGATATCCTTCATCGAAACTAACATATGACTCCTTCTTTCTTTCCTTCTATAATCTTGCTGAATGGTTTAGCGATTTAAGCTCAAGTTTACAGATTGATGTCCAGGTCGACGATTTCTTCTTCCTCTTCCTGACCTTCTTCACTTGGCTTTTTGATTGCTGAATAGATGACGCCGGTCGCAACCGAGCCCACGATCAGCGCAATGACTGCCCACATCCAGTTGGTCATCATCGGGAAGACGAAGATTCCGCCGTGTCCGGCAACCGATTCAACACCCATGGCAACGGCAATGCCGCCGGCCAGCGCTGAACCGATCATGGAAGCTGGAATGAAGCGTGCCGGATCGGCCGCAGCAAACGGCAGTACGCCTTCTGTAATGAAGCACAAGCCCATTGGGAATGCGGTTTTCGCTGTTTCTTTTTCTGTCGCTGAGAATTTCTTCGGCGTCAGCAAGGTCGAAACGAAGACTCCGCATGGAGGCGTCATGCCGCCGATGATCTTCGCGGACATTGGGCCATAGATGCCGTCAGCACCCAGCGCATTGGCTGCCATGGAAGCTGTCTTGTTGACCGGGCCGCCCATATCGAAGCCCATGCCAGCGCCGATAACCGCACCGATGATGAATTTGGAACCGCCGTTGAGGCTCATGATCCAGCCCTGCAATGCATTCATCGCAATCGCCATTGGCTTAGCCACAATCGCGAAGAAGGCAACACCGCAGACGAAGGTCGCAATGACTGGAATAATCATAACCGGCATCAGACCAACCATCCACTTCGGAAGTTTCCAGGTCTTCATCCACTGAATGAAATAACCGATCACAAAGGCCATCAGCAAGCCGCCCAAGAAGCCGGCTTTCGACTGGTTTGCCGCATAACCGATAATGAAGCCCGGAACAATGCCTGGACGTTCAGCAATCGAGTAGCACACACCGGCCGTCATGACTGCCACGCCGAAGCTCATCGCATAGTCAGATAATTTGGAAATCATCCACCAGAACTGTTTCCAATCGAAGCAGTTCAGGTTGGTGAAGATGGTAGCGCCCGCTTCCGGAGCGTAGTTGCCGACTTCCCATCCGCCGAAGCCTTTCGCTAAGGCGCCCAGGATACCACCGGCCACGATCATCGGAATCATGTACGAGATGCCGGTCATCATGTGTTTTTTAAAGTTCAACTTTTTCATGGATTCATCTACCCCTTTTTATTTTTGGATCTTCTTTTCGATCGTCGCGATTAAGCTCTTTGGATTCTTCATCGCCACGCTGATCGGAATGTCAACGGTCGGCTTGCCGGCGAAACGTTCCATTCCGCCGACGGCGATATCATGAGCGACGATGACAACGTCGGCCGCGGCGATCTCTTCCGCTGTCAGTTTGTTCTGCGCGCCGATCGTCCCCTGCGTTTCGATCTTGCACTGATGGCCTGCCGCCTCGGCTGCATTCTGAATTTTTTCAGCCACGATATAAGTGTGAGCGATGCCTGCAGTACAAGCTGTAATTCCTACAATCTTCATTTGGGTTCACCTCCCATCCGTTTCTCTTCCTTTGGCATGATCATAATTTATCATGTTGCAAGCGCTTTAGCTTAACAACTGCGGGAACTTTATTACGGTAATTTTTTGATTAAGTAACGATTAAATCACGGTAATTTTGATCATTAGTTGAGGAATAAATCAATCAATTCCTGCTTTGTTGAAACTTTCTGCAGTTTTTCAACGCGTTCGTCGTTGCCCAGCTTGCCCGCCAGCTCCGCTAACAGCATCATGTGGTTGGAGGCAAAGTCCGCATCGTCGCTGACGCAGAATAAGAAGACCAGGTTGATCGGCTCATCATCATAGCTTTCCCATTCAATTTCATTCTCACAGCGGCCGATCGCAATCCCGATTTTCTTCACCGCATGGCTTTTGCCATGCGGAATCGCAATGTGGTTGCCCATTCCGGTGATGCCTTCGGCTTCCCGAATATAGATGTCTTTGACAAACTGTTCGATATCCTCAATGTAGCCGGCTTCGAATAAATGCTGGCTCAAGTCATGCAGCACCTCATCCTTCGTTGTGCTTTTTAAATGCAGGTCGATGATGTTTTCATCCAAAATATCCGCTAATGCCATACGTTTTCTCTCCTTATCCTCAATGGGTTTTCTCGCTTACTTGATTAAATACTTGTAAAAATCAACGTTGGTCTGAAAATTGCGCAGGATGTTCACCTGTTCATCCGTTCCGACCAGCTTGATATACTGCTTATAGAAGGCCTGGGTCCGACGGATCTCAAAGTCGTTGGTCATCTTGACGACTAACAGAAAGATCACATCGACGCTTTCGCTGTCCCACAGAATCGGTTTTTCCAGCGTGGCGATCACCACCCGGGCTTCATTGATCTCATTTTGATCGCCATGCGGAATCGCGACGCCGTTGCCGATCGAGGTCGGCGTAAATGCTTCACGGTCCAATACGGTCTTCACATATTTGCGCGTGACATAGCCTTTGCGGACCAAGCGTTCACAAAGGAATTTCAGCAGGGCCGGTTTATCCTCGATCTGCAGGTGCGTAAAGATTAAATCCGGCTCGAACAGCTGATGACAGTCGGCGTCGAACTGAGCTTCACTGACTTTGTTGAGAATTGTTTTGCGGATCCAGTGATTGATCTTCTGAATCGAAGCATCCGACAGGAAATCGTCGATTTCCACGATCCGCGGATCCTGGACGTTGAGCTGGCGGGTTGTCAGAATCAAATCGACATCGGTGACCTTTTCAATCTTGAAGTCATGAACACTGACCACCTTAACCGAATGAATCAGACTGAACGAGCGACAGATTTTATCGCACAGCATCTGGTTGATGCCCATCCCCGACGCGCTGACCAGAATCGTTCTGACCGGATTTTCATTGCGCTCCAAGGCCGATTGAATGTAAAGAACGATATAGCCGAGTTCATCCTCACTGACCTTCAGGTCAAAGTATTCCTCAAACAGCACGGAGATCAGCCAGGCGACGCGGAATGTCTTTTTGTATTCGGTCTTAATATAATTGGTTAAGCCGTTGGTATGTCCGCGTTCATAGCGCAGCCTGAACAAGGTCGGCCGCATGTGAATCAATAAGCCGTGGTACAGCGCGTCATCATGGTTCAGATCAACATTGAGAACGTTGCTGACAACGGAGATGATCTTGCGGACAAACTCCTGCAGCTTGTTGTCATATTCCCTTAACACCTCGCCGCTGTCGGCGCTGTAGCCGCTGTCGATCAGCTTGGAGCATAGAATTTGAATTGACAGAAACGCTTTTTCCTCAGCCGGCAGCGTCATGTTGAAATGCGTGCCGAGCTTTTTGAAGATCGCTTCGGCAAAGCTGTATTCATTGTATTTTTGAAGCATTGTCAGCTCCTCATCGGAAAATTTCAACCGGCGGCTGTTTTTCTGCTGATTCTGATAGATCGCTAGGGACGCATAGACGAGCACCTCATTAAACGATTCCTCGGCGAATTCAAAGCTCCATTCCTTTTCTGTTTCAATAATGCCGCGGCGCACAGCGTCGAGGTCCAGTCCCGGCATGAAGAATAAAATACTTTCATCGACATTCGTTTCTGTATCGAATTTCAGAATGAAATGTTTCAGCGCCAGCCGGTAAGACACCTCGTTATACGCCAGCTCCAGCCCCTTATTGCGCACAACATTCAGTTCAATATTGAACAGCTTCAGCCAGCTGCGGCAGTCGTTGATCACCTTGAGTGTTGTCGGTACGCTGAGATAAAGCTGAGAAGCCAGCTGCTTTGTCGTCAAGGTGTTGTTTTTCGTACTTTTTAAGACCAGCTTCAGCGCGGTTGCCGTGCGGATCTGATCGTTCTGCAGCACATCCATGTTATCGGAGTTGTTGATCAGAGAATTCAGTTTCAGCCGCTGCTGTTCATTGGCGTCCAGCCAGATTCCAATGCGTGGTTTCTTGCATATCTCACCGAGCTGATTATCCAGCAGCATGTTGTTGATGACTTCCACTTTCGTGCGGATCGTTTTTTCTGACAGTCCAATTTCTTCCGCCAGCTGACCGGTCGTCACCATGTCTTTATTTAACAGCGCCTTCAAAATCAGCTGGGTATAGTAATTAGACTTTTGATCATTCATCCTGTCACCGCCCTTCCCTCGTCAATAAAATAACATACTTTCCAAGTCCGGCTGAAAGAAAAACGGAAACAAAAATCCGGTAATTTTTTGCTTGTTGTTTCCGCACATCCTGTAAAAACTGAAAATTATCCCTTTATAAAGGCTTATTTAACCTTTTCATCACAAAACCACAAGTTACTCAAGTTGACCAATACATTCTCATCACCGTGTTGACAACCTGATCGTCAAACTCTATGATAAACATGTCCAACCGATAAAAAAGCCCGAATATCGGACTTAGTCAATCAGCTGGATTTTGAGATTCTTGAAATACTGCCGGTATTTTTCACTGGGCTGTTCATCGGTGATCACCCCGGTAATGCCTTCAAGATCAAAGAACTTATTAAACGCCACCGTACCGAATTTCGAGTGATCGGCGACAATCCAAACTTCCGCAGAATTCTGGATGACATGCCGTTTGATCACGCCTTCGCTGAAATCGGTATTCGTCAGTCCCTTGGAAATCGACAGGCCGACCGTCGAGATGAACGCTTTATTATAGTAGTACGGATAAAACGAGGTATCGGAAAAGAAGGTCTGGGTTTCCCTTCGCAGCTTCCCGCCCAGACAGATCCCCGTCAGATTCTCAGCTTCGATTAACGCGTTCATGACATGCAGGCTGTGGGAGATCACGGTGACTTCCCGCTGATGAAGATACGGGATCATCGTAAAAGCCGTGGATCCGGAGTCCACAAAAATCACATCGCCGTCCTGCACAAGTCCTGCGGCCAGCTGACCGATTCGGTTTTTGGCTGCCGCGTTGGTCTGTAGCCTGGAAGAAAGGGTCGGCAGGGTTGCCGCGCTGATCTTTTCCGGCTTGGCCAGGACGCCGCCGTACACCTTGGTGATCACATTGCGGTCTTCCAGCTCCTTCAAATCCCGGCGCAGTGTCTGCACGGAGATGTTGAACAGCTTTTGAAGCTCCTCATTGCTCACCGAGCGGTTTTTGCGGATATAGGCTTCCATTTCCTGCAAACGATTGTATTTCATGGTTTCTCCCCGACCTTTCAACTTTATTCATTATAGACAAGTTGAATCCATGTGACAAGCAGAAAGGAGTTCACGATGTTAAGAAAAAATGAAGATCTGCATCCGGGTTTCAATCTGATCTGCGATGAGGAAAAAGATCAGATGTTCATGCACATTCAGCTGCTGATCGGCCGCCGGGGTGAGTCCTGGCCGATTGAATCCGAACAACAGGAAACGGCGCTGCTTTTGTTAAGCGGAACCCTCACCTATCAATATGAGGGAAAAACCGTCACAGCGAAGCGGCAGGATTTGTTTCACGATGATGCGACCTGCCTGCACGTCTGCCGGAAAACCCCGGTGGTGCTGACCTTTGAGGAAGACGGCGAGGTTTTAATTCAGCAAAAGATAAATCCCCAGACCTTTCCCAGCATGCTGTATGACAAATCCAACATTGACAAACAGTTCTTCGGCGAAGGCAAGCTGGCCGCGACGACCAAGCGCCAGGTGACGACGATTTTAGATTATGAGCGGACGCCGTACTCGAAGATGGTCTTGGGTGAAATCACTAACTTCCCCGGCATCTGGAGCAGCTATCCGCCGCATCATCATCCTCAGCCGGAAGTTTATTTCTACAAATTCGATCATCCGCAGGGCTTCGGCAGCTGCTTCATGGGCGAGGACGTCTATAAAATCACGCACAACAGCGTCGCCATGATTCCCGGCGGACTGACGCACCCGCAAAACGCCGCGCCGGGTTACGCGATGTTCTATGTCTGGATGATTCCGCATCTGGAAGGCAATCCTTGGATTAAGACACGAACCTTCGATCCGGATCATGAATGGGTCAACGATGAAAACGCTGAATTCTTCCAGCTTGAACAATAGAAAAGAAAAAGGAGAAACACAACATGAATAAACTATATGAAACCGTCACGCAGTTTCCGCAGACCGAAGTCTGGAACGACTCCTGCAG
>ERZ1108168.77-NODE-77-length-98518-cov-10.191717_pt1 | contig 98518 bp, 67 predicted proteins | sample MGYA00403704_ERZ1108168 | MGnify/ENA primary metagenome ERZ1108168 (study PRJEB35170, sample SAMEA104062421) | human gut metagenome | biome: human gut; feature: human-associated habitat; material: faeces | place: Denmark | collected 2012-06-12 ...
AAGAGTGATTTCCACTTGCCCCGCCCAGAAGTGGAACTTAACTTTTCAATTGAGCCCAGTGTTTTCTGGGCCGGCTTTTATAGAAAGAAGATTTAATCTATGGTATGATTTATAAGGTGATTAATTATGATTAAAATACTTTTAGCAGTGGGAATAGTCATATTCTGCAGCGCAGGCTATGGATTATTGGCAGAAAAAGTACTGAAATTGAGACCTTCTGGTTTTACTGCTCCTTTAGGATTTGTTCTTTTGTTATGTACATTGCAGTTCTGTTATTACCCAGTTCAGTTTTTCAATGGATCAGTATATTGGATTTATGCAAGTAGTTATTTGATCTTAGGTGTACTGTTAGTATATTCGTTGCTGCATATAAAGAAAATATTCGAGCGTTATTGGCATTGGAATAGTCTATGGATTCTTCTTTCTTTTCTTGTTTTTCTTATCGTGTTTTATCAAGTGTTTATCGATATTGGTTTTTCTGATTCACCGATGTACCTCAACTACATTGCGCAGAATATTGATAATCAACACATCAATCTTTTTAACTTATATTCAGGGAAAATTGGTGCCGAATGGGACGCCTTGTATTTATTTCAGGGGTATTATCACTTTGGAACATTCTTATGTCATGCGATTAACGTACCTTCAACTTTATTTGGTATAGGTGGGAAAATTGATAATATTGTAATTTCTACTTGGGGATTGGGAATGATTTACTCACTCATCTCTTCTATGTTGATTGTTAATTTCGCAGAAGGCTTAAAAATTAAGCAAAAAAGTATAAAATCTGTTCTAATAGCATTTACACTGTTTTTCAGCAACTTTTACTACTGGCGGGTTGCATTTGCTTTCTATGGAAATACCTACAGGACCTTACTTGAGGCTTATTTAATCTATACGGCTTATTGTTGGGTGCAGGACAAAGAAGATCAGCTTAAATATGTAATGATGTTTATTGTGGGTGCAGGGTTAGCTTGCTCCTCATCCTATCTTTTCATCTCTTTTGCGATTTTATTTAGTTTAGCAGCTTATCTTTTCATCAGTCACAAGGACAATGCATTTGTAGATATGTCGATTATTGTATTGCCTTTGGCAATCTATGCCGTCATGATGTTTAGCAGAAACAGGGATATTCCTTGGGTAGCGCCAACTTTAGCTGTTATATTTATGGGCTATTATAGTTTGCGATTTACAGGATGGATGAAAAAAATAATTAGCTATATTGAAAATTTCTTTTTCAAGTATGGTAAGACTATCTTTTTTGTGATTATTCCTATTGGAATGATGTTATTTTCAGCTTACGTAAACTTCTTTAAGCCAGACTATCTCTATGATTACACCTATTATTTTAATAATCATCAAGATTATGATATGGTGAAAGATTATTATTTTATCTACTCTCATGTTTTTGATAATATTCTAAATTTCATTCGATGGGTAGGGGTGGTTCTTATCCTTTGTAAAACTCGCTCTGAAGAACAGAATTTTATTAAGTTTCTATTTATAATGATGTTGATTCTGTTTTTAAATCCATTAGCTACAACGGCAGTTGCTTATTTAATCGCGTCTAATGTTTTCTATCGAACTGTAGAAGTTTTATTTAATCCATTTACAGAAATGCTGATTATCTTGGTTATCTTTGAATGGTTTGTTCAACGTGTTTGGGTTAAACGTGGATTAATGATAATCTTGTGTTGTGAAATTATCATCGGGCATCTTGCTTCTTATTTCAACTCAGATTGGGGATTATATACATTTCATATTAATGGGGGAAGAACTGTTAATCCTATATATAAAATCAGCGATGAAGAAATTGAAGCTATCCATGTCTTAGAGAGTCTGATTCAAAGGGATAAAGATCGCTATGTCGGTGAACATCAACCTACGATTATTTCTCATGCAGAGGGAGTAAGAACATTCCTGCCTAACGTATATCAGATCTTCACAGCAAGAGATTATTATTATATCTGGAATCGTGTTGATTGGATTTTCTATGATCTGGCACGGCGACATTATGATTGGGAAGCTCCAGCTACTGAAGATTATGCGCGTTCCTGTACATATCTGAAGGATTATCAAGTAGATTATTTGATCATTCAGTATTGGGAAAATCCTGAATATGATAGAGCAACAGATGCATGTTCAATAACAGAGACTACAACAACGAAGTTTAAAATAAAGACACTAGTTAAATAATTATAATAAGGGGTTAAGGGGATTATGAAGAAATGGAAGTATTATGGAATTATTTTGGCAATCATTGCTGGAATTGAGATATTTTGCTTTAATTTTGATGTTTTAGAATCACGATTTTTTGATCATTCGAGTATTCATTATGATTTTGAACTTTCTGATGGATTATTTTATAATGCTGATAATACAATTACAGTGCTCGATTCTTCTAACGCGAGCATAGAATTAAGCAATATTAATCATAATATTGAGAATATATTTTTAAATTTGCGTGTTGTTGATGTTGACTATATTGAAAATATTGTACTTAGTATATGGATGACAGATGAGGGAAATCTTAATGAATTTTATTATGCAGGAACACATAATTATCTAAAAAACTCTTCTAATTCACATTATTTACGTATTCATTCTTATGGAAACACTCAAAATATAAGACTTGGATTCGACGATTTAGCAGGACATGTATTCAGCATTGATTCCATTCAGTTTAATAGTCAGGTTCCCTTACATATTTCTTGGATGAGAATTCTTATAATGGTATTTATTTTTGCTTTCATTGAAATTTATCGACCTAGTAGCTTATTGTATTCTTATAATTTTTCATCGAAGCCACTAAAGAAGTCAATCTTATTCTTACTTATACTTGGCGTCTTTATGACGGAAATAGGAGTGTATCATTTTATGGTATATTCTAATCCGATGTTTATTCATAATGAAACCTCCGAGCAATATATGCAGTATGAAATGTTAGCAGAATCATTTAGTCAAGGGCATCTAGATCTTCAAATAGAGCCAGAAAAGGCCTTGTTGGAATTAGAAAATCCTTACGATCCAACTTCTAGGACTGATTTTCATTTAGATCATGCTTTTTACAGAGATAGATACTTTGTCTACTTTGGTGCTGTTCCAGTGTTATTGTACTACTTGCCTTATTATATAATCACCGGACAGGGATTAGAAAATGCAACAGTTATATTTATAAGTTTGATTATGTTTGCATTTGGTGTGATAATGTTATTTTATGAAGTTATGAAACGCTTTTTTCCAAAGACATCTGTGATTTTCTTCATCTTAATTATACTTGTAGTTACTAACGGATCAGGAGCTAGTTATATAGCTAGAAAGCCTGATTTATACTCCGTACCCATTGCGGTAAGCTTAATGCTTATCTCCTGGGGACTTTGGTTTTGGTTAAGATCAACACGTAATCCCTTAAAAATGGATAGAATTAGTTTATTGTTAGGGTCTTTATGTATAGCTTTAGTTGCTGGTTGTAGGCCACAAATGGTATTGGTTAGTTTTCTCGCAATCCCTATATTTTGGGATACTCTTAAAAATATATTTAAAAGTAAGCAAGCTCTTATAGAGTTTAGTATCGCAATAACTCCTTTTCTTATTGTAGCGGCACTACTGACTGCTTACAACTATGCTCGCTTTGGCTCACCGTTAAACTTTGGTGCTAATTATAATTTGACAACCAATGATATGACTAAAAGAGGATTCAACTTTAATCGGATTGGAATAGGGGCATACGAATATTTATTTCAACTTCCCAAATATTCAGCTACATTTCCATACATTCAGCAGACGGACTTTAGTACAAATTATCTTGGTATTACTATTTACGAGCCTATGTTTGGCGGATTTTTTATGACCCATCTTGTTTGTTGGAGTTTAGGACTTAGTTTTTGGATTAAAGAGAAATTTAGCAGGAGAATTATAATCATTGTAGGAATTCTTTTATTAGTTAGTTGTATAATCATTTTAATGGATGTACAATTGGCAGGTATCTTACCACGATATATTTCTGATTTTGGTTTTTTTGTTCTTTTAGCTACTACACTTGTTCTATTCACGATTACTCAGAATTATGCCAATATGAAAGTATGTAAATTATTTTTGTTTTTTATTGCCATTATTTGCTTATTTGGGTTATCATATGATCTACTGATGCTGCTAATTTATGACCAATCTAATTTATCGATCCAAAATCCATATCTGTTTTATAAATTGATGGGTTTGTTATGTTACTAATTAATGATACAATTTAAGCGGAGGATATTGTATGTGTAAAATTGCTGTTCTTGTACCTTGTTATAATGAAGAATTAACTGTTAGCAAAGTTGTTAATGATTTTAAACGTGAACTGCCTAATTCATATATTTATGTCTATGATAATAATTCTAAAGACAAAACTGTAGAATTGGCAAAGGCAGCAGGAGCCATTGTACGTAAAGAAACAATGCAGGGAAAAGGCAACGTTGTGCGAACGATGTTTAAAGAAATTGATGCCGATGTTTATGTTCTTGTTGACGGAGATGACACTTACCCTGCAGAAGAAATTGGGAAGTTGATACAGCCAGTTTTAGATGGAGAGGCTGACATGGTCATTGGAGATCGGTTATCCAACGGAACTTATTTTGCGGAGAATAAAAGAGGATTTCATGGATTTGGAAATAATTTAGTAAGAAATTTAATTAACTGGCTGTTTAAAAGCCATATAAGGGATATTATGACGGGATATCGCGTATATAGCAGGCGGTTTGTTAAAAATATGCCGATTATGAGCGCAGGATTTCAAATAGAAACAGAGATGACCATTTTTTCTTTAGTTTACAGAATGAGAATTGTTGAAATACCTATTACATATCGTGATCGACCTGAGGGAAGCGAATCAAAGCTAAACACTTTTTCCGATGGGTTTAAAGTTCTTATGACCTTATTTGATCTATTTAAGAATTATCGACCAATGCTTTTTTTCAGTGGAATGTGTTTTTTGTTTTTGTTGCTAGGAATTATTGTGGGCATTCCTGTAATTGTTGAGTTTATAAAAACAGCTTACATTAGCAAGGTTCCTAGTGCAGTGCTCGCAGCAGCCCTGTTCGTTATAGCGTTTTTACTGTTTTTAGTCGGTGTTATATTAGATTCGATTAAAAATCAGTCCTGTATTTTATTTGAGAATCAGCTTAATCAATTTGAATATCATGAAGCTGAAAAGAATCGAGGGATTAAGAAGTGAAAAAAATATTTACAGCATCAATTATTATATTAGTTATTTGTGCATTCGGTGGTTTTGGAATTCTTATCTATCAAAGAATGTTTAATATTCCCGCTGACGAAGTGAATAAAGTTGATATGCCATTAGAAACGCCAATACCATTGATCATTACTACTACGCCTGGAGAACTTGTGGATGAGTGGAATCATACTTATAGAGTTATGGCTCATGCCCTTGGCGGAATTGACAATTATGATTATACAAACTCATTAGAAGCGTTTTATCAAAATTATAATGCAGGAACTCGATTATTCGAAATAGATTTGGATACAACCTCAGATGGTGATATTTGTTTAATTCATACTTGGGAGGACTTCCGTAATAAATTAACAGATATAGGCGGAGATTGGCCTATGTCGACAGAAGAGTTTAAGCAAGCAAAAATTCATGGGAAATATACGACTGTAATGTTTAAGGACCTTCTTAAACTGATGGAAGAAATACCTGATTTTTATATTATTATCGACTCGAAGACATTTGATATTGAAGGATCTGAAGTCATGTACAATCGAATGATGGATGAAGTTAATACAGTAAATCCAGAGTTAGTTAAGCGTATTGTTCCGCAGGCGTATACACCAGAAATGTATGATTTTCTGAATGAAAATTATAATTTTGATAAGATTATATTTACGCTTTATCACTATTATGTAGATTCAGATGGACAAAAAATATATTCATTTGTAAAAGACCGTAAGGTTCCGGTTGTAGTTATGCATATGGATAATGAATGGGCTACTAAAGTGATTACGGACATCTACGCTTATGCAGAAATGCAAGAATATGAAGATGAGTTTACAATTTACATTCATACTGTAAATAAAATGGACAAGGCCTTGAGAATTATTAACGATAATCACTTTTTTGGAGTTTATTCGGATTATATTAGTGAAAATGAATTGAATGAAAACTTAGAGCAAGAATCAAAATAGGTTTTTTGTATGATATGTATTTTTCAACTAGAAAAGTAAAATCTAATCAAATAAATAATTTATCCGCCAAATCACAATTAATTTGGCGGATATTTTGCTATAAGGTATTTTGACTCTTTTTTAGATGGATAAGAAACTTTTGCAGATGTTGAAGATATGGAACCATTTGGTTCCATATTCTCATCATACGGAGAAATCCACAGAAGGTGGATTTCGGGAAGACTTAATTCGGTTGAGCAGGCGAAGCCCGCGAAACAAAAAACCACCCGCTATGCGGGTGGGCAAAAAAAGTTATACAGTGGAATCACCTTTCCGAATAAAATAGAGTTGTTCAAGCTACTATTAAGAAAGGAAAGGTGATTCAAATGGCTAAGAAATACAATTCATTAGCCCACACAGCAAGGATGTGCAAATACCACATTGTGTTCATCCCCAAGTATAGAAGAAAAGTGATCTATAATCAATATCGAAAAGATTTGATTGATATCATCAAAGCTCTGTGTAAATACAGAGGAGTGGAGATCATTGAGGGGCATAGGATGCCAGATCATGTACATTTACTGCTAGCTATTCCACCAAAATACAGTGTATCCTCGTTCATGGGGTATTTGAAAGGAAAATCAGCGCTGATGATGTTTGATCAGCATGCAAATTTGAAATACAAGTTTGGGAATCGACACTTTTGGGCGGAAGGATACTACGTAAGTACAGTGGGATTGAATGAAGCGACAATAGCAAAATACATAAGAGAACAAGAAGAAAGAGATAAAGTATTGGATAAACTGAGCGTAAAGGAATACGAAGACCCTTTTAAGGGTCAGGGCAAGTAATCCGAACGCTCCTTTAGGGGCAGCAAAAGAGACAGAATGCAATAGGGGCTTGAACAAAGTGAAAGCCAGCGCCTTGAGGCGCAGGCTAGGAACAGAGCCTTATAGGTTCAGAGCAAACCACCCGTTTTACGGGTGGTTTTGATATTTGATCGGAAAGCAAAATCAAAAATAGGATCTGTCAATGGATACAAGATGGCGTATAATTAAGTTAAACAATAAACCAAAGGAAGAATAGATGGAAGCCGTTTAGGCTTTTATTCTTAAAATTGAGTTATTTCTTATCTTTTTAAGGAGGTCAGGATGGACAATTTGACAAAAGATCGGCTTCGCTCTGCGATTGTTGGTTTGGCGATTGGGGATGCCTTACTTCTAACTAGAATATTGTTACGGAATTAAATTTGAGGTCTTTCCTATGCGGTATATCTCAGTTTTTATGATTCGAAATATAGTTTTGCAACTCATCAGAATATTGATCCTAATTTTGCTAGACTTGTTTGTCGGACAAACCGTATCAAATATTTTTCTTTGCGAATAAACCTAGCTGTATGAAACATATTCCTGATCTATAACAATAAAACGTTAACCACTCTGATTCTATATTTTGTAGCCAGGCTATCTGCAAAACTTTTTCTGCTACTCTGACCTTTGTTCTGTACGCTATTATTTAAATTACGAGACTGACATAACAGTACTTTTGCTACTCAAGTTTAAAATTGCTGTATCATGTGACTAAAATACTATTTTATACTTTGTAATTTAACTCATGAACTTTTCTAAGGAAAATTCTCATTTTATGCAGAATGCTTCTATATTCATTTTCTCTTCTTGCAGATATTTTCTTAATATAAAATTCCTTTCAAGTAATTTTTTGTTGTTTACCTTATCTACTCTTAAGGAATCATAATAGATTATCTTTAATAAATAACCTTTATCAATTTATTTAGAATCTGAGAAATAATCAGTAGCTAATATAATTTGACTAATTTGAATTTCTTCAAATACTTGATCATTAATCTCGTTAATTTCTTGATCAGTAATTGAAGGATCTAACTTAATTGAAGTTCCTTTAGTTGCATTATAATATGCTCTGTCGTTTAACCAAGAATGATCTTCAAATATAACTAAACCATCTATTTGAGATAAGGCATCACGACCAGTAATAAGATGATGATCTAGATTAATATCAAATAGATTACATATAGTTGGCATAATATCATAAGTTGAAGTTACTTTTTCAATAGTTGTACTTTTTGTTAATTCTGGAGTCCATATAATGAAAGGTACTCTGTAAATTTCATAATCATTTCTAAGATCAGGAAATAATTCTTTTGTTGCTGATTTCGTTAATCCATAAGGATAATGATCACCGTATAATGCTATAACGGTATTCTCAAGCTGTCCAGTATTTCTAAGTTTTTCTATCAAAGCTTCTAAACCACTATCAAGCGTCTTTTGTGCAGCCAAGTAACAAAGTGCTTCAGTAGAATATTTTTCACCTGCTTCGCCATTCAGAACAATCGTCTGCCATAAGTCATACTCTAATTCATAACGCTCTCTGACATAAGGAACATGCCCCGAAACACTAATGAAGAAATCGAAGAAAGGTTCAGATGCATTTTCATTAGTAGCCTCTATTGCTTTAGTAAATAATTCTCGGTCATAAATCCAGTTATAAGCTTCTACAAATTCAGGCCTTTTTTCTAAGTTTAAATCAACCCAATCGTATAAATAGGTAAAACCATAGGTGTAATGTAAAGTCTCACGATTGTAGAACTCTTTTTTAAAGGAATGAAATGAGTTAGCAGAATAACCGATTTCTCGAAATAATTGGGGAAGTGCATTTGGGAAAGTGTTTTCATAGAAATCATAAGCTAATGGACCGTTTTCAATAGATGGAATTTGAGACATTAAACTTATGAACTCACTATCAGCAGTTGCGGATTGATATACAGGAGCATAATGATTATTAAAATTGATTCCTTGAGATTGCATCATATAAAGCGTTGGAGTAAGGTCTTCGTCTATGACAATATTTGATAATGACTCACAAAGTATAAGTATCAAATTTTTCCCTTTAAACAATCCAGTATATTCATTAGCTTCAGAAGTATATCCATGTTCTTCAATATAAAGATCAATTAATACTTTTTCTTCATCTATATTGGAAACTTTGTTACTCAAAGTCAACTGTGCATCTCTTATTGTATATGAGTATAAACCCAAACGTTCAACCGCTCTAACTTTATTATATAGAGTTTTGTATAAGTAGGCATCACTCTCACTTTTTTTAGAAGTATTAGGATAATTTGAAAAAGTTAATATCAAACAAACAGTACTCAATATTAAAATAAAAACAAAGCTAGATATTTTAATAAAAGGTTTATACTTTATTTGTTTACCTTTAATGCAGTTGCTAAGAATAAAGAGAATTATAGGAATAAAATATACAAATAAATCTAACGTTATCTTTACTGTGGCCTCATTTTTTACTTGGAAAAATTCTTTTAAGATACTTGCCTTTGAAAAAGAGAAAAATGTTGAAAAGTAATTATAGTGAAGATTCTGACAGAAACAAAGTAGACTAATTATTGACAATATGATAGTCCCATAACATAGGCGTGTTCTCCGTCCCAAAAGAAACATAAAAGATGTATAGAAAAGACTGATAAATATATTTACAAATATAATTTTAGCATTTGCTGGATTTAGAACTATCTGTGACCTGAAATAAGAGTCAAAAAAGAGAATTGATAAGAAGAATACCAATATGTCGAGGTTATTCACTAAATATTTTCTTGCAAAATTTTTCATATATTATCTCACCCTGATAATTATTATAATCAAATTATTAACTGAATTAAAGTGTTAAAATATTTTTGCTGAAAATATTTATTATAGTGAAACATCGAAATATAAGATATAATAAAGGAGCTATCAACAGTGTATATAGATTTACTTGTTATACGATAAATCATTAAGTCAAGATTATAACGGAGGTTGTTATGCTAGGAAAAAAAGATTATAGATTAATTCTGATAGTTGTAACTGCACTTATATGTTGCTGTATGTTTGTACCAAATTTTCTTGCCCATATTCCAGTAACATATGGTACAGATTTAAAACCAGAGCAATTTTTCTTTAATATGGAATTTACCAATCTTATGAATCAACTCTTTCGTACTGGTACTTTACCATTTTATTCATGGAGTATGTTTTTAGGAACTAATTTTTTTGCTTCTCAAACATTTTATATCATTGGTGATCCATTTACTTGGGCAAGTTTGTTAATTCAAGGAATAAACTTTTTTGATCGAACGTTGATTTTAGAAATTGTAAAATTCTTTGTCAGTGTTTTTACTATGTATTTTTTGTTAAGAAATATGAAGATTTCTTCTAAAATTAGTTTTTTTGGTAGTTTGTGCTATGCATTTAGCGGGTGGGCTATTTTCTTTAGCGGTCAATTGATGTTTCATTCATTTTATTGTCTGGTTCCATTATATTTTTGTGGAATTGAAAAATATCTTAGATTAAATAGGAAAACGTTGTTTATAATGATGACAGCTCTCTTGTTGATTACAAATTGGTATTTTTTCTACACTTTATCTTTTTTGACTCCATTTTATTATATTTATCGCTATAGTTTGATTAAATCTGATTTTAGGAAATTTATTCCAAATACTATCAAATTAATAGGTTGCTATTTTATAGGAGTAATGGTTGGCGGAATTGTTTTAATTCCTACTATCTATTATATGAAAGGAAATAATCGAATAGGTTTTAATACTGATTTAATATTTCAGGATCCTCAAGTATATTTACACCTTTTAGCATCAATGTTTGTACCGAATTATCAATATATTTATGGAATAAACATATTTGAAACTAATTGGCATGTTACTCGTGAAATATGCATTTGGGCAGGAAGTCTGACAGCTCTATTAGTTTTACAATTGTTTTGGATTAAAGATCATTTTTATAAGGTGAGAACAATATTATTTTATATATCAATTCTGCTTATTGCTTTAATACCTTTGGGGGATGCAGCTTTGCATGGATTTAGCGATCCTTCATTCAGGTGGACTTTCCTCCTAACTCTATTTAATATAATGACAGCTTGCTGGATCTTTGAAAACAGTGATCAAATTGATTCGTCAATGATTATGGTGTCTGCAGGTATCGCTGCTACAATCTGTATTGGTATTATCCCATTTGCTAGCTTAGTTGAAGGAAAAGCTCAATTACTTTTAAGCAATTATTTGCCACAATTCTTATTATTCTGCTTATGTGGTGTTCTTATATTATTGGAAGGTCTTTTATTAAAGCGACATGCAATTAACCTGTTGATAATAATCACAATATTGGAATTTTCAATATCTGGTGGAATTCATTATTTAAATAAAATGGATTATTCTGAGCGAGGCAGTTATACTTTTATTGATCAGGTCACTCATGTACTTCAAGATGAAGATCAAGAGTTGAATAATTACCTGAATTATTTGGACCCGGATAATTACTCACAGTATTATCGTGTCTATGTTCCATATGATTCTTTGTATTGGAGTTATAGTCACAATTTGTCTGTTGCTTATCAACTAAATGGACTAATGATATATGATTCCACATATTCACCTTCAATTAATAAATTGGCTGAAATGAGCCCCGATATTAAAGTGAATAATTCAGGGATGATGCTGAATATAGAGAATCCATCGTTAATGACGTTCTTGAATGTAAAATATGCTTTAGTCTTAAATGAGAAAGAACTACCACAAGGTATACAATGGCAATTGGTTACAGATGACTATAGAGGAAATATACAAATTTATAAAAACTTAGATTACAGAGCTTTAGGTACAACTTACAATTTTGTGATGACTTATGATGAATTTTTACAAACTAAAAAATCACTTGAACTTTTAACTGAAATAGTAGTATGTGAGCCTAAGGATTATGTAGAAATCTCAAGTTCTATATCGAAATCTAAATCGGTAAGTCTCCAAGATATTTCTTATGGTGGAAATCAATTAACAGCAAAAACAAATACTATGTCTGACACATTCATAGTAATGACTATCCCTTACGACGAAGGATGGAAAATACTGATAAACGGAAATGAAGTGAAAAAATATAATGTAAATGGGGGATTTATAGGAGTCGCTCTTCAAAAGGGTGAAAACCATATTGAAATGTATTTTGTACCAGAAGGTTTTAAAATAGGGGTAGTCATTAGTGGAATTGGATGTGTTTTGTCGGGAATTCTATATTTCATTGAAAGGAAAAGCAAAAATGAAACGAAGAGAGTATCGTAATTTATTTATATTACTCATGATCACACTTTTAGGATCAAGTCTTATTTATATACCTTTTGTAATAAAACAGATTCCTTATGAATTTGTGACTATTGATACCAGAGAAGAAAATTTTGCGTTTTATAATGAGCTTATGCAACTCTTAGAAGTGTTTAGAAAAACAGGCTCCTTACCTTTTTATTCTTGGTCAGATTTTCTGGGAACTAATTTTTTTGTTTCAAAGATGTGGTATATAATGACGGATATTCCAATAGTAATTTGTGCGTGGTTTAAAATCTTTTTTTGGGATGCTCTGATTATAACAACTATATTTAAGATGATATTAGCATCTTTTTCGATGTATCTATTGCTGGGAATGTTTACTTTTAAGGAACGTACTAGGATGATTGGAGCCTTCTTATTCGCATTTTCAGCGGGCATGATATATTATTCGGTATACCCTATATTTCTATTTTCTTATAGTTTAATGCCGTTATATCTTTTTGCTTTAGAAAAACACTTACAAGAGAAGAAACCAATATTATTTTGTATCATGACATTTTTTATGGCGACTGTAAGTTTCTATTATTTCTTTACAGTTTCATTCTTTTTGCCCATTTATTATATTTATCGATATTATCTGTTACGATCAGATTTTAGAGACTTTATCAAGGAAACTATACAGACTGTTGGATATTATCTTATAGGAGTATGTCTTGCAGGAGTAATTCTCTACCCTGTCATTCTTTATTTACTACAAAGCAGCCGTATAGGCCATCCAGGAATTAATTTTCTTTTTGATGATATTCGTGTTTATATTACAGAGCTAGCAGCGTTCTTTTTGCCTATGAATTTATTTCAACCAATTGCTTATCCGTTCAATACAAATAATTATCCCACTAGGGAAATATTTCTTTGGGCTGGGTCTGTGACTACGTTATTGTTGCCTCAAGCTCTTATATTGCCAGAGAAAAAACAAAAGAAAGCAAATCAAATATTTTTATTAACTGAGTTTCTATTTTTAATATGCCCCTTGTTATTGTCGGCAATGCATGGATTTAGTGACGTATCATTTCGCGGAATGATTCTGTTCCTTATTGTAAATTTGATAATGACTTGCACAATTATTGAAAATTTATCAGAATTAAATCAATGTTTTTTAAATGGGATTAGTATAATCGCAATGGCTATCAGCGCATTTCTTGTTCCTTTTAGCTGTTATTTATTTAATTATTCCTTGAGGGATAATACAGAATCCTGGGGATGGGGAATTATTTATGCACTTGTTTATTTAGTTGCTTTTTTACTATTGAAAAAAAGAAAATTGAATTGGGTATATGTGCTGTGTTTTTTTGAAATGACAGTGTTTCCTATTTTTTCGCATCAATATTTGAAAGATGGAAGTTATCGCCATTCTTATCAGTTTATGAAAGACGCTACCCATGTTCTCCAAGATGAACCAGGAGAATTAAAAAAAGTTTTAGATCAAATTGAGCCTGTTAATTCTACACAATATTATCGAGTTTATATTCCCCAAGAATCTATATATTGGAGTATGGGACTTAATTCAGCTTTTTATTACCAAATAAATGGTCTAACTACGTATGATTCAATTTATGAGCCTTCATTAACAGCGTTGGTAGAACGAGTTCCGGATATAATCCGTGGCTCAGGCTGGTATTTAGATATCCATCAGCCTCATTTAATGAATTTTTTGAATGTTAAATATGCTATAGTAACTAGTATAGAGGAATTACCAGAAGAAATGAATTGGCGATTAATCACTGATAATTTCCGAGGTTTTTTGAGCATTTATAGAAATGATAAATATCGTCCTTTAGCAACTTCGTTTTCACGAGTTTCCATATTAGATGACAACACGTCTTTCTTAGATAATATTTCTGATGTTATATATTGTGAAGACATTGATTTCGATATAATTAAAACAGCCATTACCAATGAAAATTTTAGTTTAGAGAATATAAAATACGAAAGTAATCAGTTAACAGGTACAATAGAAAGTCAAAAAGGAGGATTTTTAGTTTTCGGGCTTCCCTATAATGAAGGGTGGAATATTAAAATCAATGGTATTTCAGTAACTAAATATAAAGTAAATGAAGCTTTTATTGGTTTAATAGTACCTTCTGGCAATGTTTTCTTAGAAATGTATTTTACACCACAAGGCTTGAAACAGGGGGCTATTTTTAGTGCTTTTGGATTTTTTGGACTCATATTGGTTCTATATAACTCAAAATTTAAGAAAAAGAAACCTAAAAAACAAAAAAAGTCCGATATCTAATCAATGCCAATAAGTTAGGGGAATTGACAAAAAAGAAAAATGATAACTAGCAAAAATCTAAGCTGGGTATCATTTTTTTTATAGGTGAATGGATCAAGGAGGACATAAGTCATGACATTCATTTATAAATATTCTTGCTTTCTCGTTTCTTTCTCTCAAAGTCTTCTGGTTTTATTTATCCGTATTTTGATTTTTTCTGTTTTTATTGTTCTTTTTGTTTATAATAGGGGTGACGCCTATGTACGCTGAAACCCTTCGCACTTTTTATGATTACGTTCAGGACTCAGCAAAGTATAATTTAGACCTGATCCGGGGAGAGGATCCTCGTTCTTTTACAAGGTATCGTCAGATATCCGTAACCGATCTGATCTATCAAATGCTGAATAGAAAAGGCGGTTCTCAATGGAGTGATATTATGGATTTTTATCAGAATTTAGGAAAACAACAGCCTGTCACGGAAACGGCTTTTTATCTTGCCAGAAAAAAATTCAATCCTGAGGCCACCCGTGTGATGAGTAATGAATTTATTGCGAATTTTTATGATAATGAAGCAGATAGTTTTAAAAAATGGAATGGGAATCTTGTGCTGGCCGTGGATGGCTCTAAAATCACGCTTCCGGATACGAACGAAAATGCCTCTATATTTGGTCGAATCAATTCATCCACGAATCCCATAAAAAATCAATCAACACCGGTTGGAGGGCTTTTATCAACCTTGCACGACTGTCTTAATAATACTTTTTTAGATGTGCAGTTTGGTCCGTGCAAGACAAGCGAACAGACCTATGCGGCACAGCATATAGAAACTTATTGTGAAAGTTATCTTGAAAAAGCAATTTTCACTTTTGACCGGGGCTATCCTTCCATGCGGCTTATCGATCAGCTGACAGAGAAAAAACAATTCTTTCTGTTTCGGGTAAGCAAGGTATTCTTAAAATCTTATATGGATCAGGTTCCGGATGGAGAAGAGAGGATCCTTGAGGTAAAACTCGATAGGTTAATGACAAACATGCATCGAAACGATCTTCAATTCCGTCAGCATCTGATGAATACCTCTTATCGATTACGTTTTACAAAAATCAGGATAGGAAAAGAGGAACAGGGAGAGGATAGCATAGAATATTTAATATCGAACCTACCGATGGAAGAATACACGATCGAAGACTTAAAGGAATTATATCATTTACGATGGGCCATTGAAACGTCCTATAATCGTTTGAAAAACAGAATGAAATTAGAAGACTTCAGTGGTTTTAAAGCGAAGATTATCTATCAAGATATCTATGCAGACATATGGCTGTATAACCTAATTTCTTTGAAGATCATAGAAATGAATGATAATTTGCCTCTAGAGCAAAAACAAGAGGGTGAGTATGGAATCAAGAGGAATTTCAACAAAGCTGTGGGGATCATGAAGAAGATGTTTATTAAAACATTGGTGATGATGGAGAACGAGAATATTGAGAACTCTGCATTGCAAGTCATTGAAGAGAATCTGATGAATAATGTTGTTTGGATAAAGAAGGATCGTACCTATAGTCGAAAAAGAACAACTACCCCTTCTGCGATGTCCTATAAAAAATCATATTAATCCATTTATTGCCGAGTTTTTTATTCATATTTTCATAATGCCTTTTTGACCTGATAATTCTATATAACAAAAAATCAGAAACCTACATTATGAAAAAGTAGGTTTCTGATTTTCTTTTTTATTTGTCAATACCCTTAACTTATTGGCATTGATATCTAATGGACTTTTTTGATATAATAAGCATTGAGTTAAAAGGAGTCAATTATGGCAAAAGTATCTATAGTTATACCTTGTTATTTTAACGAGATGAATATAAAAGAAACATATCAAGTGTTAGTGCAAGATGTTCTCGATAAACGAACAGATATAGATTTTGAAATTGTTTTTGTAGATGATGGTTCTAAAGATAAAACATTGGATGAATTAAAAAAAGTTCAACGACTAGATTCAAGAATAAAAATTGTTAAACTCTCTAGAAACTTTGGTGAATTTCGAGCGATTGTAGCTGGAATGAGTCAGGCGACTGGTGATGCAATTGCTGTTATGAGTGCAGATTTACAAGATCCACCTTATTTAATAACTGAAATGATTCATTACTGGCAAGAGGGAGAGAAAGTTGTTATTGCTGCGAGAAGTAAACGAGATGAACCTTGGATTAAAAATTTTCTTGCTAACACTTACTATAAAATAGTGCGTAAATTAGTTATTGCGGATTATCCAAAGCAAGGTTTTGATTTTTTCTTAATGGATAGAAGCGTTGCCGATATACTAGTTAATATGCAGGAAAAGAATTCGTCAATTTATGTTCAATTGATTTGGACTGGTTTTAAACCAAAAGTAATTGAATATACTAGAAAAGCAAGGGAAGCAGGAAAGTCAATGTGGTCTTATAAAAAGAGAATTGATCTTTTTATAGATACTTTTATTGTTTTTTCCCATACGCCTATTCGTTGGATCAGCGGCTTGGGATTTTTGATGAGTGTCAGTGGATTTATTTCAGCCTTATTGTTGGTTTATGATAAAATTGCACATGGTTCTGATGTGGCAGGGTGGACATCTCTAATGGTTGTTGTTCTTGTTCTTGCTGGCGTACAAATGATAATGCTTGGGGTTATTGGAGAGTATATGTGGAGAAATCTTGATGAGTCAAGAAAACGTCCTTTGTACATTGTTGATGAAATAATAGAGGTAAAAAATAATGAATAATGTTTATTTGCAGCCGTTTAAAGCGCATGGTAGTGTGAATGATGGATACCTAAGTGCGATAGAAAGAAATACAGGTCTTCCCTTTGATATCAAACGAGTTTATACTGTAATTAATACTAAAGAAGGAAATGTTCGCGGTTATCATGCACATAAAAGTTTAAATCAAATATTTTTTGCTTTAAAAGGAAAGATTGTTGTTCAATGTGAGGATTCAGTTGGAAATAAGGAAACCTTTGAATTGAATGATCCTCATGTTGGATTAATATGTGGGCCGCATATATGGCATACTCTAACATATCACGATGATGCTATTTTGATGGTCTTGGCTAGTGAGGGGTATAATGAAGCAGACTACATAAGAGAATATAGTGAATTCAAGAATTTGAAAGAAGGAAAATTATGAAAATAGAAAATAATCAATTATTACCTCAGTATTTAATGTATAAAGAAGAATATCTGAAAAAAGTTGAAGAAGTTTTAGAAAGTGGTTGGTATGTTCTTGGAAATGAAGTGAAAAACTTCGAGCAGGAATTCGCAGACTATAATGGGGCTAAATATTGCGTGGGAGTAGCTAGTGGACTTGATGCATTAATTTTAGCCTTTGAAGCACTTCGTTTGAATCCAGGAGATGAAGTAATAGCTCCGGCGAATACTTATATTGCATCAATAATGGGGTTTACAAGGAATGGTCTTGTGCCTAGGTTTGTAGAGCCTGATGAATATTACAATTTGGATGCTTCTAAAATTGAAGAGGCAATTGGACCTAAAACTAAAGCGATTTGTGTTGTACACTTATATGGTCAAATTGCAAATATGCCAGAAATTATGAAAATAGCTAATAAATATAATTTAAAAGTGATAGAGGATTGTGCTCAATCTCATGGAGCTTCTATTGATGGAAAGAAATGTGGTACTTGGGGAGATGTTGGTTGTTTCAGTTTTTATCCTACAAAAAATCTGGGAGGATTTGGCGATGGAGGGGCAATAATTACTGACAATAAAGAAATTGAAGACGAAGTTCGTTTGATGCGTAACTATGGTTCAAAGAAAACTTATTATTTTGAGAAAGTAGGATATAATTCTCGATTAGATGAATTACAGGCAGGACTGTTAAGAGTTAAGTTACAGCATCTTAACGAATTAACAAATAATAGAAGAAGCGATGCATTGCGATATTTAAGCGAAGTAAAAAACCCTAAGATTAAATTGCCCAAACTTCAATTTGGTGAGGCTGGTCATGTGTTTCATTTGTTTGTAGTCGAAGTAGAGAATCGTGATGCGTTTTTGAAATACTGTGAAATGAATACAATTGGATTAAAGATTCACTATCCTCAACCTCCCCATTTAAGTGAAGCCTATCAATATTTAGGGTATCATAGAGGAGATTTTCCTGTTACAGAGAGTATGGCAGATCATATTATTACTTTGCCATTATATAATGGAATGCTTTCTAATCAGATTGATTATGTCATTGAAAAGTTAAACTGTTTTTAACTGAAAGTCAACAGATGGAAAGCAGAGGAAATAATGAGAAAATTTATTAAGAAACATGGATTACTAATAATTATTAGCATCTTTGTATGTATATTATTTTGTTATCCGCTATTCACCAATGGTTTAGTAAGAGGACATGATACTTATTTTCACATATGCAGAATTGAAGCAGTAAAAGAAGCATATGCACATGGGGACTTTTTTCCTAGATTGTATTATGAGCAAAATTTTAATTTTGGATATGGTACTCCTTTATTTTATTCTGATATTTTTTTAATCATTCCAGCAATAATTCGACTTTGTGGAGTTCCTATTGTAATTACTTATAAAATATTTATTTTCTTATGTACTTTTTTGACTTTTTTTAGCATGTATTATGCAGTGAAAAAAATCAGTCAAAACTCGTGGGCTGCATTTTTATCTTCTTTAATTTATCTATTTACTGCATACAGAATAACTGACGTATATGTTAGAGGTGCTCTAGGAGAAATTTTAGCAATGATCATTATTCCAATGATTGTTCTTGAAATATTTAAAATCCTCTATACTGATGAATATGATTATAAATTTTTAGGTTTGTTTTTTGGATTACTATTATTAAGTCACAATATTTCGTTTATTCTTATGTGTGGTGTTTTTGGTGTTTTTTTAATTTGTAATATCAGAAAATTAATAAAAGAAAAAAAACGTATTTTTTGTATTATCAAAGCGGTTATAATGGCGATTGGGTGCCTTTCTTTCTTTTTATTTCCAATGCTAGAACAGCTTAGTTCTGGACAATATGCAATTAATGAATTTGTTAGTGATTCTAATATAAGTAATAACACATTATTTTTTGAGCAATTATTTACAGTTAATATCAATTTTGGTTTAGCTGGCCATGAATTTGGACGAGATTATTGGATGACGACCAATACTGGATTGATTGCTTTGTTTTTACCTTTGCTTATTTTTAAGACGAATAAAAAGGATATTCCTAACCATAGTTTCTTATTAATTTGTACTCTGCTAGGTTATTTTTGCTTAATTGCATGTTTAGATATCTTTCCTTGGAGCGCTTTTAATTCACTGCTAAGCTTTATGCAATTTCCTTGGAGACTGGTGATTATTTCGTCAGCATTGCTCTCTATAGCGGCAGGAGTTTTTACTATAAGTTTTTTTAAGAAATTTGATGAAAAAAAGATTACTATAATAATGTCAGCTATCATTATAATTTTGGGATTATATCAATTATCTTTTGTTTTGTTGCAGCCAACAGTTATTAATAATGATACTCCATACTATTTAATTGCTGATGATGATTATAGTGGAGAACATGGTATAGTAACTTATTATAATCAAGCAGAGCTTGCTGCAGCAGATTATTTACCTATTAAGGATAATATAGATTATCGGAACTATGGAGATTATGTAGTTACTAATAATTCCAAGGATCTTATTAATTTTATTCGAGGCTATAATTATATGAGCTTTTCAGTTGAGAGCAGTCAGTTAGATAGCTTCTATATTCTTCCCTTAATTTATTATAAGGGATATACCATTGAATGCTACAACGATAATGGTAATTTAGTTGAGTCACTTATACCATATCCTGACGATGATACTTATTTGGTTACATTTAGTCCAGGAGAAAGAAATGAAAAAATACAATATGTTATCTTCTATAAAGGAACTAGATTACAAAGCATATCTTATTGTGTTTCTTTGTTATCTATATTTATAACTATTTTTGATAGAAAGTTAAAAGAGGAGGTAAAAAAGATATGCTGCAGATTTCAATAATCTTATCATTATTTTTAATGTTTGACAGTTATCTTTTGGGAAAATCTGTTTGTAAGCTTTTTAAATGGGATAATGAATATTTTCCGTTAACAACAATAGGTTTTCTAATTATCTTAGGAGCATTTCAATTATTTATCTTTATATTTGTAAAATTTCAAATTACAGTTTATTTACTTATTCTTATTCAATATGTTTTGTTATTAATGCCTTTATTCATTGCCTGGAAAGTAAAAATTCAAATTTTGCCAACAAAAAAAGAATTCTTTTGGATTGTTGGTGGATTTATTGTTGTTGTTATATTTTGTTTGTTAATGGAAAAACAAACCCTAGGAGAGACAGCTTTTGATTCGAATTTTTATTTGTCGATGGTTATTGAAAATAGTTCGTCAACTTCTTTGGGAAAAATCAATGGGTATACAGGCAATATAGGAGAAATTTCATCTCTTCATAGTTATCAAGGTTTTTATTATTTCCATTCTTTATTACTGAAAAATATAAGAAATATCATACATTTAGATAGTGTCCCACTTACTCCCATTTATTTATGGACGACTGCAATTATGTATTTTTATATGTTAAGTGACATACTTTTTCATTCTATTCATTTCTTCTTAGAGAAAAAAAAGTGGTTTCCTAAACTAGTAGGATTATTATTTGCTTTAGTTTATTTCACTAACTATTTTAATATTTCATTCAATTTTTATGGGAATACCTGGAAGACATTAAATATTGCTTGTAATATGTTAGTGATATACGATTTTATCAAGTTTGGCAACAGAAAAGGTTTATTATTACTTATATTCCTTAATAGTTCACTAATCAGTTTTAGTTCATCAGGATTTTTTATTGCAACATTTATTCAAGTAAGTTTTTTCTTCTATCTAATATGGAAAAAAGAACGAGATTATAGAATTTATTTTGAATTTTTAATAACTTGCTTAGCACTGCTTATATTTGCGATGATTTACTTTGCGGATACTAGCTTTTATTTATCAATAGCAATTTTTATATTTTATTGTATTGCTGCTGTTTTAATCTGTATTGCTAAAAAGTTCAATGAAAATCATTGGAATGTAATTTTACAAGGGTTTAAAATTTTCTTTTTTGTTATTGTTATTGCCTTGATAATCATTAGTTATCTCGTTCATAATTCTATGTTTACTGGAGGTGATGCTAGATTTAATGGTTATTCATTTTTCTTCAGATTAAATAGTCTTGGAGATATGACTCTAAATTACTTTCAAGCTCTTAATAGAATTGATATAATTCGTAATTCTCTTCTTTGGTTAGTTATTGCTATCGGTTGCTTGCTGAATTCTAATGAAAGAACCTATAAATTTTTTCTTTTGCTAATTATTATTTTATTTGTAAATCCATTAGTTACTCCTGCAGCGGTAAAATATATGACTAATATTGTATATAGTCGCTGTTTCGAAATATTTATCAATCCATTTTGTTTAATTTTATTTTTCAAATGCTTCATAGGGTGGTTTGATAACAGAAAAATTGTAGAAAATGTCTTATTATTTATTGTAGGTATTTGTACAACTGGCAATATTTTGTATAATGTTACTACGTATTATTCGAATCTTCTAATTCCAAGCAAAGATTATAATCCTATTTACCGAATTACAAATGATCAATGGCAATTATATGTTAATCTTATAGAAGAAATAAAAATTTCAAAATTGGAACGTCCAATTATTTTAAATCAGGATATTGGAGTAAAGGCATACGTTAATAATATAAGTGTTTTAATTGACGCTAATACGGCACGATCTGCCCCTGCTTATTCCGATTTAGAAATTGATGCTCCTAGCGAATGGCTTAATATATTTTATGTTCGAGATTACTATGGCCAACATGTTTGGAATCAGGAGCCGGATTATTCAAAGATTTGCGAAGCAATTATAGAGTCAAATTGTGACTACGTTATTATGGATAAAGATGTAGTTATTTCCAAGGAAGATCTTTTCTTGCCTCTGTGGTTTGATGCTAGAGCATGTTGTGATGTAATTTACGAAAATGATAAATTTGTATTATTAAAGGTAAGAAAATGAAGCAACTAAAAGACAAAATATTTCTTCTTTTAATAGCATGTTTTGTTTTATATTTTATCTTTGATCCTTACGTGAAAAATACGATCCTTTCATTAATTAATGGAAACAGTGTTTCTATTGAGAAATCTTTTGTCCTTGAGTCAGATTGGATTGCTCAGCATATTCCTTTTTATAAGGAGTTTTTTAGACAAATTGATACAGGAAGAATAGGGTGGAGCTGGAATGAGTTATTTGGTATTAATTTTTATGCCTCTAAAGGTTATTATTTAACTGGGGATGTATTTGCTTGGATAAGCTATGTTTTATATAAATTAATAGGAAACTTACATGAATCTCTTTTATTAATTACTTTAGTGAAATTGCTTATAAGTGCACTTGGCTTTCAAATATTCTTACAAGTAAGAGGTATCAATAGATCAGGAAGATTTATATTTTCTATTATGTTTATGCTTTCTGGTTGGCAAATATTATTTTTGGAACATCCTGTTTATACAAGTTTTTATTGTACTACACCATTTGTTTTGATTGGCCTAGAAATTATTTTGCAAAAGAAAAAATACATTTACTTTATAATTTCGTCTGCTTTAATGTTAGTAACAAACTATTATTTGTCTTGGATGTTTTGTTGGTTCATTTTAATATATTGGATTATCCGGTATATTGAATCTAGTGAAAAAAACAATATAGTTGACTTCACTAGGCTTTCATTAAAAACTATAGCAGCTTTTTTTGTTGCAATAGCGTTATCTTCTTTCGTTTGGCTTCCATCATTATTGCATATTATAAGGAGTCCTCGAGTAAATCACGAGCTGATTTCATATACAAGTTGGAATTTAGATAATTTACTTAGTATTATAATGAATTTTTTTGTGCCTGTCACGAAAGAATATAATTTATATCAATTTTATTGGTATTATTTTTACCAAATAGGAATATACTGTGGAGTATTAAATTTACTGCTTTTACCACAGTTATTCAAAAAAAATAACAAATTTAATAATAAATTATACCTTGCATTCATTGTCGTAATTCTATCAACTTTGTCATCACCGATAGTTGGTAAACTTTTTCATTTTACTTATAGTTTAAGATATTCTATGATTGTTGAGTATTCTTTATTAATTGTAGGAAGTTTAATATATAGTAAGATGAAGCAGGTGAATTTAAAAATTTTATGGGCTACAGAAATTATCATCTTACTATTAATGTTTACGATAGGAATTTTTATCCCATTATTAAAGGGAATTAATGTTGGAAGTTATCCACAGGCAAAAATGTTAGTGTGGTGTGCTATTTTTACATTATTATATTCTTTATTTTTAAGTTATAAAAAGAAAAACGTAGGAATAAGCACAATCGGAATTGTGATTGTTGTTCTGTGTGAAATGGTGATTCAATCTCGAACAGTGACTCTAACACAATTTTCAGTTGGACTAAGAACGGAATATTTAAATAAAGAAGAAGAAGTGGAAAAGGTTATAAGGGCCCTTAAAAATTACGATTCATCTTTTTATCGGATCTACCTGGATTTTGGAGAATTAAATACAGGACTATACTATGGTATACCTGTTACTAAAACTTATGATTCTGTTTATGAATATGATAACCGTGATTTTCTCAATTATATCAGAACTTATCCAGATATTGACTGGAATTTTGATATTAATGATCCCGCTTTATTTGAACGGTTAAATGTTAAGTATGCAATTGTTGGACCAGGAGTTGATGAAAGCATTTATTTTTATATTGGGCAAAAATTAGATACCTTAATAAGTTCAGAATTCAAAGTGTTTCAAGTTAGTGAAACTGCATTTATGATGAGGACTGAAAATAAATTTGTTAATTCCAAAACTTTGGAATTTATGTCAGAAAATGATCAAGATTATTATTTATATGAGATAACAAATATGCTTTCAGAAAAATGCGTAGTTTTAGAGAATGAGTCTTATTATAATGAGAAGTATCAAGATAATACTATACAGTATGCGAATCCAGTGAGCTGGGATAACAATACAATGATATTTGATTTAGAGTTAAAAGAAGATTCTTTTCTTTATTTCAGCATTCCTAATGATATGGGGTGGATTGTTTATGAAAATGGGAGGCAACTTTCAAAAATTAACGTGAATGGTGGTTTTATAGGTATTGAAGTTTCCCGAGGATCTCATCATTTAGAGTTTATTTATATTGTTCCGGGTCTAAAACTTGGTTATTTAATTACTTCAATTGGACTACTGTTATTAGTGCTAGAATTTATTAGAGAAAGGTTATATTGTGATAACAAAGAAATTAGAAAGGTATAAAGCAATCAAGAAACTCTTCTTAAACGATTTTTCGGCAAGTTAAAATCTCTTTTAACGTTACAGTAACCTTTCGTTAATATTGCTGAGGTGAGGTTAAGTGATAATTAAAAGTAGTAGACTTTTTAAAATGTTCCGAATATAATTGTTTTGTTAAGGAAACATTTAAATATGCCCTGAAAGAGTATGTTATGTCAGTGTAAATTGATCAGTTATAGTTTATATATTGAGACCTGATTTAAAAGTTTATCACGCGGGATTATGTTAATTTATCTGAAAGGGGAAATAGAATGGTTATATTTATTTTAGGCTATTGTATAATGTTAATTTCAATGTCTTATTTTTTAGCAAAAATAATTCAATTCAAATTTGATTTCAATTTTTCTATAGCAGTAGGCTTTTTTGCCTTTTTAGGAGTTGTACAGCTGTTTTCTTATTTTTTTGTGACGTATAATTTATCGCCTAAAATATTTAGTTATATTCTTTTAGTTCTAATTATGTTGGCATATATAACGCCATTGATTTTAAAAGTGCCACTTATTCCTTCAAGAAATGATGTTTATCAGCTTTGCTTTTGTTTAATGATAACTATTGTCATGATATTTTTTTCTGCTCAGTTTACATTAGGTGAAAGTGGATTTGATACTGTTTACTACCTATCCTTGGTTGGCGAAAATTCAATATCTTCTAATTTTATGAGCATGGATTTTTACACGGGAACACAAAAAGCACGTGATGTTCTACATAATTATTCATCCTTCTATTATGTTTTTTCTTCTTTTATTAGAATTGCTAATCGTGTTAACTATTTTGAAATTAGTAATATTCCTATATATATTTGGTGTGCTCAAATTATGTATTTGTATTGTTTGACTGACAGTATATATGTTATTTTAAAGCGTTTTTTTTCAAAGGTATCCTTTGGTTTTTTCTTCGCTTTTTTTATAATATTATTTTTAAATAGCCGATATTGGAATATATCATTAGCATTTATTGGAAATATTTGGAAGTATGTAATCATATCTTTAATCTTATTGGTAACTAACGAGTTGTTAAACAGTAGAAATGAAAAATTAATATATATCTATGGATTATTATCATCTTCTCTGATTGCTGTGAGTTCATCGGGTTTATTTATTGGGATTTTCTTAGCTTTTCCTTTATATTTAATGTTATTAAGAAAAAACTACATATCATTCATTTGGAAATTTTTGTTATGTAATATTTCCTTGTTTATTTACTTTTCTTTGGTAGCTGAATCAATGTATGGAATATCTTTCTTGTTATTGTTGATAATTTATATTTGCATGTTGATTATAATTAAATTAATTTTAGACAAGAACTTAAGAAAGCAATTTGTTGCATTGAATTACTTTTTAGCGGCAGTGTTACTGATTTTTCTGATTGTTATTCCAGTAATAAGACAAGGATTAACGCCATATAATTACTTTTTTATAAATCATAGTTGGTATGATGTATGCAATGATTTTTTCGATTTTAAAAATCCTATAAACATATTTATTAACTGCAGCTGGATTCTGTTGACATTATATATGTTTTCAAAAAAAATATTAAAAGGAGAGAAATTAGGCGATACAACTATATATATGCTTTTGGTTATTTTATTCTTTATGAATCCTATTACGATGCCCACGGTAATTGAGTATATCAGTAATTTTGTATATTATCGTGCATTTGATGTGCTATTTAATACATTTACATTAGGATTCTTATTTGCTTATTTTTATCAAAATATTAAATTCTCGGATAAAGTATATTGTTTGCCCATAATATGCTTATTGTTTTTAGAGATAAACCGCTTGAGTGCATACGAAATGGAAAGATCTAGACCTAGCGATGACTTTAATCCTTTATATAAAATAACAAATTCTGAAATGAATATGTATAAGGTACTTGAAGAGAAACTGAGTAAAGAAACTCACAGAGTAAGAGTGGTGACACAAGCAGACTCATTAAAAGCTTATTTTTATAATATTGAAATGCCATTTGGAGTTCCATCTACTAGAGATGTTATAAGGAATGCACCTATAGAGGAAAAGCAAAATGTTTCTGAAATATTAAATTTGTTTATAGTGAGGGAATTTGCTGATCAAAAAGTATTTTTAAATAATTTAGACTATAAAAGCGCATGTCCAGTATTAAGAAATGAAGATATAGAGTATTTAATTTTAAGACAAGATCAAGTAAAAGAAAAAGATGGTGAATATGTTAAAATCTGGCTAGATATCAGAGAATGCATGGATCCTATCTTTATTGATGAAAAATATGTGCTTTTAGAAATGAGAGAGTAAAATGAAGAATAAAAGATTAAATTTATTTATCTATATAACTATAATTGTTGTTGCAGCTTTTTTATACGCTATAATAAATTATAAATCATTGTTTATATTAGATGGTGATAATTTTGAACAAGGTTATCTGTTTTTGCTAGGAGGACTTTCAAAATTAAAAAAAGGATCTTTTTCCGCCTATGACTGGTCAAGTGGATTTGGTAATGATTTTTTGTGCTATTCATTTTACTCGAGTCCTCTATTTTTCATGTTTCTTTTATTGCCTAAGTTTTTAATAAAGTATTTTTTCTTGTATTATCAAATGTTAAAAATAGTATTGCTTTTTATCGCGAGTTACTATTGGTTTTCAAAAATAAGTAAAAATTTTAGAAGTATTCTTATTGGAAGCTTCGTTGTAACGTTTTCAGGATGGACTTTTCGGTATTTAAATTTTATGAATTATATTGACGCTTTTATTTTTTATCCTCTGATCCTTGCTGGTACAGAAAATTACTTACAAAAAAATAAAAAGGTTTTGTTAATAGTATTGGTGTTTCTGTTAACAATACATAACTATTATTTTATGTATATGTTGGTTCCTTTTCTTTGTTTGTATTTACTATTTAGATTTGCCTGGATGAACAAACTAATTAAGTTAAAATCAATTTTTTTAATAGAAATTAAATATATAGGTATTATTTTTTTAGGGCTTCTATTAGCGGCGTTTTCTCTATTACCTAATGCATATATAGTGTTTTCTATGCCTAGATTTGCTGATAGTGCGACATCCATATTAACTCATCTTAATTCCAATGAGGTTTATCGATTATTCAGTTCTATATACACTCCAGTAATGAATATTTTTTCATATAATCCGTTTATCAGTTCTTGGAACGGAATTAATATAGGGTGGAATGGAGGAGGCTCTTTATATTCATTAATAATATTTCCATTTTTAATTCCTTTATTATTTGTGATTAAAGACAAAAGAAAGAAAAAAATACTGTTGACAAGTTTTTTGTTGTTATTCATATTCTTATATTTTAAATCTTTTTATATTCTTTTTCAGAGAACATTAGAGAGTCGCTGGTTTTATATGTTCACATTTCTTGCAGCGTTTGCTTTAGCATATATTAACGAAGAAATTGAAAAAGAAAATATAACCAGGAGACAGATTACATATTCACTTATTTCGGTAATTACTTGCATATTTATAGTTTTTGTTTGTAGCTATATTTTTAAATTTAATGACTTATCGACTCTAAAAAACATTTTAAAAACATTGATACCTGTGTATCTCTGTATTATTTTATACTATATTTACTACTTGAAATATAAAAGCTTATCTTTGGTATTAATAGCAATTCTTTCATTTGAGGCGATTATTTCTGGTTATTTATACTGTAAATCAAATATACCTTTAAAAGAAGACTTTTTTAAAACTGAATTTTTGTTAGACGATGTAATAAAGGTTATTAAGGAGAATGATTCATCTTTTTACCGGATTGTACTGGATAAAGAATCTATGCCGGATTATTATAAGAAAGCAAATATACCATTTGCGTATGATTTTTCAGGAGTGTCAATGTATACTTCTACATATGAAGGGAATTTATCAAATTATTTGAAAAGAATTAATAGTGGCTTATGGATTTATGATACGTTATTTGGAAGAAGTGAAATGTATGATCAGCTATCCGCAAAATACTATATCACTTATGGCGAAAATAGCTCACAGAGTATTCCTCTTGACTATAAGTATTTGTTTGATAAGAACGGTTTTAATGTTTATGTAAATAATTATTCTATAGGATTAGGTTATGCTTTACCTTCTTATTCTGAAGACAAAATACCGAGTAGTTATCTAGATCAAGATCAGATTATGCAAAATTTTATTATTTCGTCAAATGGAGAAAATAGTAATTGGGCTAACTCATTGAAACTTTTAGGAAAATTAACAAATGATTCTTATAGAGAGCTATGGCTAGATATTCCTATTCATGATGGGATACTATATTTAGAAAATTTTGGAATACCCTGTCTTACTATTGAATTATGGAATGAAGATAATTTAATTAAAAAAGTCACTGTAGAGCAATTTGACTATATAGACCTAATAATCAATGACACTGAATATGTTAATAAAATAGTTGTTATTGGTGAAGATATATATGACACGAATTTGTTCATGAATGTATTTTTTAAAAGCCATGAAAGCTTACTTAGAGAGAAAGAAAATAGGAAATTGCTAGAAAATATTCAATACAGTAAGAATAAATTAACTTGCAGCATAGAGACAATTGATGAGTCCTTGATCTATACATCAATCCCTTATTCTAAAGGCTGGCAAGTATATGTAAATGGTATGAAAGTGAATACTCAGAAAGTAAATGATGGCTTTTTAGGATTTAATATCCCAGGTGGCGATAGTAAAATTAAATTGGAATATAAAACACCTTTAAAAATTCCAGGGACGTTAATATCTTTAACTACTTTTACATTTATTATATTATTTTGGATAAATAAGCATAAACAAAAAATCTTTAAAACGAATAAAACATGATTTACAATTTAATGTTTTTGCCTTATCGTAGAAATGAAAGGAAAGACAATTGCCATTTAAAAGCAATTACTTTTAGGAATTATTATGAAAGTTGTAATTTTAGCCGGTGGATATGGTACTCGAATTAGTGAAGAATCTCATTTGAAACCTAAACCAATGATTGAAATTGATGGAAAACCGATTATGTGGCATATTATGAAATACTACAGTAGTTTTGGTTTCCAAGATTTTATTATTTGCTGCGGATATAAAGGCTATGTTATCAAGGAGTTCTTTGCTGATTACTTTTTGCACAATTCAGATATTACTTTTGACTTAAGGAATAATAGATTAGAAGTTCTAAATAATGACTCTGAGCCATGGAGGGTAACCTGTGTTGATACAGGCTTGAATACAATGACTGGAGGAAGAATAAAACGAATTCAAAAGTTTATTGGTCAGGAACCATTTTTGATGACGTATGGTGATGGTGTAAGTGATGTTGATATTAATGCTTTGATCCAACACCATAAGCAAGCTAATAAAACGCTCACGTTAACCGCGGTTAGGCCAGGAGGGCGTTTCGGGGCTTTAGAGTTATCAGAAACGAATGAAATACGGTCGTTCAAAGAAAAAAATATTGACGATGGAGGCTGGATTAACGGTGGCTTTATGGTCATTGAACCTGAAATATTCGAATATCTAGATGGTGATTCGTGCGTCTTTGAAAGAGAACCCTTAGAAACACTTGCCAGCATGGGTGAATTACAGGCATATAAACATTATGGATTTTGGCAATGCATGGATACTATGAATGATAAGAACAAATTGGAAAAACTTTTGGAAAAGAATGAAGCGCCATGGAAGGTGTGGGATTAATGAAATCATTTTATCAAGGCAAGAAAATCTTAGTTACGGGACATACTGGATTTAAAGGGAGCTGGCTCTGCAGTATTCTGTTAGAATGTGGTGCGAAGGTTTGCGGTATTGGTTTAGAGCCGAATACCAAACCATCGTTATTTCACTTATTGGACTTAAGTAATCGTTTAGAATCTCATATCTTAGACATTAGGGATCTTGAAGCAGTGAAGGATATTTTTGATAAGTTTCAGCCGGAAATCGTTATTCATTTAGCTGCGCAGCCATTAGTCATTGATTCCTATAAAAAGCCTGTATACACGTTTGAAGTCAATGTTCTAGGGACAGTGAATATTTTAGAATGTATTCGGTTAAACAACTGTGTAAAGTCTTTTGTCAATGTGACTACAGATAAAGTCTATGAGAATCACGAACAAGAGGATTATGGCTATATGGAGACAGATCGGCTGAATGGATATGATCCCTATTCAAATAGTAAATCTTGTTCAGAACTAGTAACGGCCTCCTATTGTAAATCTTTTTTTGGAGATCGTGAATTAGCAGCCTCTACATGCAGAGCAGGGAATGTGATTGGTGGTGGAGATTTTTCTGAAAATCGAATTGTTCCTGACTGCGTTAAATATACGATGAATAAGCAAGCTATTGTCGTCCGGAATCCTAATTCTGTTCGTCCATATCAACATGTATTGGAAGCGGATATGTTTTATTTAATGTTGGCTATGAAACAGTATAAAGATAAGGCGTATGCTGGTAATTACAATATTGGCCCTGAGGATGGAGATTGTATAACCACAAGTCAGCTCTGTGATTTATTTTGCCGATTCTGGGATGGAGCTGAATGGAAAGCTATAGATTATCAAGGCCCTCATGAAGCAAATTACTTAAAATTAAACTGTTCAAAAGCAAAAAGTATTTTGCAGTGGCAACCTCGTTGGCATGTAGATGAAGCTGTTAAATTAACGGTGGAATGGTCGAAAGCTTTTGCGGATAAAGAAAATCTAAAGGAAATTACACGGCGTCAGATTTTAAAATATATGGAGGAACAGAAATGACATCAATGGCAGAAGATAAGAAGCAAATTTTAGAATTAGTAAAAACGTATTACAATCATTATCATAAAGAGTCTGAAGGATATAATGAAGGTGATCGAATCGCTTATGCCGGAAGAGTTTATGATGAAGAAGAAATGGTAAATTTGGTCGATAGTGCTTTAGATTTCTGGCTCACATCAGGCAGATATTGTAATCAGTTTGAAAAAGATTTTTCAAAGTTCTTAAAAGTAAAACATTGTCTGTTGACCAATTCAGGATCTTCTTCGAACTTAATTGCTTTTATGACATTAACCTCACCCATGCTGAAAGATAGACAGATTAAGCGTGGTGATGAAGTGATCACAGTTGCTGCCGGTTTTCCTACGACAATTTCTCCAATATTGCAGTATGGTGCTGTTCCTGTTTTTGTGGATGTTACCATCCCGACATATAACATTGATGTAAATCAATTAGAGGCAGCAGTAAGTGAGAAAACTAAAGCAGTAATGATCGCGCATACATTAGGCAATCCGTTTAATTTGGAAAAAGTAAAAATATTCTGCGAAAAATATAATCTGTGGTTAATCGAGGATAATTGTGATGCTTTAGGCTCTACTTATATGTATAAAGGAGAAGAAAGATTAACAGGAACTATTGGTGATATTGGAACATCCAGTTTTTATCCACCGCATCACATGACGATGGGTGAAGGTGGGGCTGTTTACACTAACAACTCTTTGCTTTATAAAATTGCACTTTCATTTAGAGATTGGGGCAGAGACTGCATTTGTCCTAGTGGTCATGATAATTTCTGTGGGCATCGATATGATGGGCAGTATGGTTTGCTGCCGCAAGGCTATGATCATAAATATGTTTATTCTCATTTTGGTTATAACTTAAAAGCAACTGAGATGCAGGCAGCTATTGGCGTTGCTCAGTTAAAGAAGCTGGATAGCTTTACAGAACGGCGTCGGAATAATTTTAACTATTTAAAAGACAGTTTGAAAGATCTTGAACCTTATTTGATTCTTCCAGAAGCAACAGAAAATTCTAATCCCTCCTGGTTTGGTTTTTTAATTACAGTCAAAGAAGGGGTAAGCAGAAATAACTTAGTTCAGTATATTGAAAAAAATAACATTCAGACAAGAATGCTTTTTGCAGGGAATATGATAAAGCATCCTTGTTTCGATCAATTAAGGGAATTACATTCCGGATATCGAGTAATTGGAGAACTTAAGAATACAGATCATATTATGGAAAATACATTTTGGATTGGAGTATCTCCTAAAATGAATCAACAAAAGCTGGATTTTATGAGTAAAGTTATTCATCAATATTTTGTTAAACGAGAAGAGTGCTGATCTCTTCTCTCTTTTTGTAAATGAGAATCACTTTTATTCATATTCCTCTTAGTGTAAAATAAAAGAAGTAAAAGGAGAATGATTATGAAAGCTTCTGAGGCGATTGTTCAATTCTTAATTGATAAGCAAATTACAGATGTTTTTGGATATCCAGGTGGGATGGTCACTCATTTAATGGATTCTTTCGATAAATATAAAGATAAAATTTCAGCTCATGTTACTTATAATGAACAAGGAGCTTCGTTTGCCGCTTGCGGATACGCTCAGGTTAGTTTAAAACCCGGTGTCGCTTATGCGACGAGTGGCCCTGGAGCAACCAATTTAATCACAGGGATATGCAATGCCTATTTTGATGGAATTCCTGCATTATTTATTACAGGTCAGGTTAATACATATGAAAGTGGCAAAGGACTTTCCTGCAGGCAGAAAGGGTTTCAGGAAACGGATATCTTAGGTATAGTAAATCCAGTTACGAAATACTGCGCTTACATTGAAAATCCAGAAGATTTATTACCGGAGTTAAAGAAGGCTTATTCTATTGCTTTAGAAGGACGCTGTGGGCCAGTAGTTTTAGATATACCCATGAATATTCAGCGATCAGAAATTGAATATTCAATCGATGATATACCTGAACAAGATATTCAGGAAAGTGACGAAGAAAAAATGAAGGCGATCATTCAATTGATCAAGGCAGCTCATAAACCCTGTCTATTGGCTGGGGCGGGAATCCGACAGAGTGGTTCATCAACTTTATTTAAAAAGATGATGGAAGAGATTCATATTCCGGTTGTGACAAGCATGATTGCTATTGATGCTTTACCGAGTGATCATCCATTAAAATATGGTTTTATTGGTGCTTATGGAGATCGAACAGCTAATTTTATTGTCGATAAATGCGATTTGTTGATTACATTAGGAAGTCGCTTGGATATTCGACAAACCGGCGTCAATCAAGAGAATTTTGCACCTTATGCAAAACTTATTCGCATAGATATCGATCCTTTAGAATGCACAAATAAAATAAAAACTGATGAAATCGATATCCATATGGATTTAAATCAAGCAATTCCACTTTTCCATCAATTATTAAAAGAAAATTTAAAGGCTTGCAAGCCATGGATTAATACCTGTAATCAAATTAAACAGGAGCTTTTGGAAATTGATGCTCAGCTCCCAAATCAAATTGTTCAGCAGCTGAGCGAAGAACTCCCTGAAAATTTAATAATAACTACGGACGTTGGACAAAATCAAGTGTGGATTTCACAGTCTTTTTATGTGAAAGAAAATCAAAGAATTCTGTATTCTGGTGGACATGGTGCGATGGGCTACTCACTTCCTGCAGCAATTGGCGCCTATTATGCTTTAAAGAAGCCTGTTCTTTCTTTTAATGGCGACGGTGGCTTCCAAATGAATATTCAGGAGTTACAGTTTATTTCTAAGCAAAAATTACCAATTAAAATTGTCGTTTTTAATAATCACGCTTTAGGTATGATTCGACATTTTCAAGAGATGTATTTTGATTCCAGGTATACTCAGACTTTGTCAGCAGGCGGCTATTTTAACTGTAATCTTAAAAAGATTGCGGAAGCCTATGATATTCCTTATATGCAATATGAGACGGGAGAATCAATCAATACTTGCATCAACCAAGAGGGGCCTTATTTAATTGAAGTTGTTTTACCAGAAGAAACTTATGTTGTCCCTAAATTAGCAGTTGGTAGGCCGAATACAGATCAAGAGCCTCCATTGGATCGGGATCTTTATAGAAAGTTGATGGACTTATGAAAAATAAATTGCGTAAATTAATGCCATTATGGGGATGTTTGGCTGTAATTTTGGGTGTGTTCTATTGCTATGTCTTCGTTGTTAATCATTTTACCTTGGTTTTTTGGGGTGATCAGACAGAAGCATTAATTCCCTATATGGTTGACTTATATACACAAATTAAAGAAACTGGATTTACACTCTGGAACCATTCAATTGGACTCGGCGCCAGTAATCTAGTATACTATTATACTATTTTAGGATCGCCATCATTTTATTTAAATTTACTGTTGCCTAGCAGTGATTTGATTCCTTATTTTATTCCTGTAATTGATACGTTACGTTTCTTTCTAATTGGAACGGTAGCCTGGTTATGGTTGGATAAGTTAGTTCAAACGGATAGAGCTAAGCTTGTTGGAGCTTTAATTTTTACATTCTCGGGCTGGGCAATGTATTGGCTGCACTTTAATTATTTTTTAGATGCTTATCTTTATCTAGCTCTTCTTCTGTACTTCAGTGAAGAAATCTTAGAAAACAGGAAGAGAATAGGATTTTCACTCATTATTTGTCTGTCTTCTATTATCAGTCCATATATTTTGTATATGTTCTCCTGGCTGTTATTAATTTATATGACATGCCGAGTTTTTATGAAGTACGATAAAGTAACGATCAGTTTCTTCTTTCAGAAATTTATTGCTATTTTTGGCTTTTACTTATTAGGCGTAGCCTTGTCAGCTTTTGCTTTGATTCCAGCAGGTTTAATGTTATTATCGACAAATCGTATTGGAAATGGAACAGAAAGTTTATTGACGCCGTTGTATGGTGGTGATTTAATTCGCGTGCTGACATCATTATTCTCACCTGTCATCAATGATTATGACTATAATATATTCAGCTCTCCTTTTTTGAAATTAGATAATCGTGTTTATACAGTTTATAATTATTCATTTATCCTTTACGTTTTATTACTGCCACAGTTGATTAAAATTAAATTTAAAGGGAAAAAACCGTTTGCATTGACAATGGGGATTTTGTATGCGATGCTTCTATTCCCCGTGTTTTATCTAGTTTTTAATGGGAATACTTCAATACGATGGAGTTTTTACTACATTGTCTTTAATATTATGCTAGTTGCGATAGTTTTAGATCATAGTTCTCAAATAAATAGAAAATTGTTAATCGCTTCGGGTATAAGCTGCATAATAATACTAATGGTTATCTCTATACTGAGTTTAAAACTAGGATGGACAACCGATATCAATCAAGGAGTCATCAAAAGAGCATGTTTAGTTTTGTCATGTTGTCTTATTTTATATACGCTTTCTTTATTGAAGGCGAAGCATAGGCTATGGAATCTTTTACTGGTAGGTACAGTATTATTCGAGGCAATATTTTGCTTGTATTTAAGAGTAGTGAATGGTAACAGTATTTTAGTGGCTAATACAGAGACCTGGAATGCATATCAGCAAAAAATGTTTAATACAGAAGCTATCGATTTTATAAAATCTCAAGATTCAAGTTTCTATCGAATTGATTTTGCGGATAATTCCAGTTATGCATACAATTATCCTATTGTAAAGCGCTACAATGGATTTACTTCTTATTTTAATATTTATAATCATGAAACACGGCCTTTATATGATAACCGATCTACTGATAATTGGTTTTTAGGATTTCAACCATCGAAATTTTTGTTGAAATCATTATTGGGATCCAAGTATATGGTTGTCTGGGAGGAAAATCAATATCTGATTCCACATACCTATGAACTTATTCATGAGGTTTCACATCAAAAAGTTTACAGGAATTCATTGGATATGGCATTGGGCTATGCCAGCTCTCAAATCTCGGGTATTGAACAAATGCAGAATATTGATAAATCTAAAGAAGATATCATCATGTTAAACTCAATAGTTGTACCGAATACAGAAAAGAAAATACATATTGATGATATGTATCCTTTGATTGCGGAGAGCTTAGTCAACTCTGGGTTTAAATGGTCTCAAAGCGATGGATATTTATTCGTTGATTATAGCCAAACTAATCCCTATGGTGTTGTTGCTTATGAATTCTATAAAGATGGTAAACAAATTAAATATGAAGAAAATTATGAATTTGGTTATACTGCGATTAGAATTGATCAAGATATTGATGAAGTCTATATATACTGCAAGAACTTCAATAATGTCAATGAATACATTCCTGTGAATGTTTATTGGATTTCTGACAATGCAATTAATGATAGTTTTCAACGGTTGAATTCAGAAGACCGATTCGAAAATATAAGTGTGAATGGAGAGCACATTTCTGCTTCCATTACAATCACAGGTGAAAAAAAATGGGTAGCAACCACAATTCCTTATAATCCGGGATGGAAAGTTTGGGATAATGGAAAAGAACTTAAAGTAACAGAAGTAAATCAAGTGTTTATTGGATTTGAATTAGAAGAGGGAGAGCATCAGATTAAAATGGAGTTTACTCCGGTGGGAATGAAGCTTGGATTAGGAGTTAGTGGAATTGCATTGCTTATTTTAGTTGCGATGACTTATAAAGAGATCAGAACAACTCGGAGTTGTCACTATAACAAAAATAACGTATGATTATTGAGTTGAAAAGGATGGATTGGAATTATGAAAAAGATTAGCATTGTTGTACCGACTTATAATGAAGAAGAAAATGTTAAACCATTATCAGAAGCTATAATCAATGAATTGCAAACTCATTGCAGTAACTACGATTATGAACTGATTTTTATTGACAACAATTCTAAAGATAATACGCGGAGCATAATTCGTAGTTTGTGTCAGGATAATCATAAAATAAAAGCAATCTTCAACACTAAGAATTTTGGCCAAGCTAATTCTCCTTTCTATGGTATTTTATCCAGTACAGGTGATTGTACAATTTTAATTTGTGCGGATTTCCAAGATCCGATTGAGATGATTCATACATTTGTTGTTGAATGGGAAAACGGATATAAAATTGTTATTGGTAGAAAAACAACAAGTAAAGAAAATAAATTGATGTATACTCTGCGCAGTATGTACTACAAACTCTTGAATAAGTTCTCAGATTTTGAACAAATTGAACACTTTACTGGTTTTGGCTTATATGATGCCAGCTTTGTTCAAACATTGCGAGAATTAAAAGATCCTACGCCATTCTTACGGGGAATCGTTGCGGAATTGGGGCCAGAGAGAAAAGAAATTCCTTATACACAGCAAGAACGAAGAGCTGGGAAAACAAAAAATAATTTTTTTAGATTGTATGATTTAGCAATGCTCAGCTTTACATCTTATACAACAATCGGATTGCGTATTGCTACATTTACAGGATTTATTTTCTCAATATTAAGTTTGGTTGTCGCCTTTATCTACTTAATTCTGAAGCTAATTAACTGGTATACCTTTCCTATGGGACAAGCACCGATATTATTAGGTGTATTTGTCTTTGGCTCACTTCAACTTTTCTTTATAGGGCTCATTGGTGAATATATCATAGCGATGAACAAAAGGTTAATGAATCGACCACTTGTCGTTGAGGAAGAGAAAATTAATTTTTAAAAGTTCATAGGGTTTAGAAATCTAAGTGTTTATAGTTTTTGTGAATATTAATTAGTAAAGGAACTGGTGAAAAAATGCTAAAGAACGAAAAAAAAGACATCTTTATATTGAGTATACTTATACTTATTATTAGCTTGATTATATTATCTCCCTATATACTTAATCATATGCCATTGACTTATGGTACTGATATTAAGCCGCAATGGTTTGAATTTTATACCGAGTTTAAAAATCTGATAATACAATTTTTTAAAACAAAACAGTTTCCATTCTATTCTTGGAATTTGTTTTTAGGAAATAATTTCTTTGCTTCAAAAAGTTATTATCTAATGGGAGATATATATAGCTATTTAGGATTGTTGATCCCATTACAGTTTTTTGATGTTGCTCAGATATTAGAAATACTGAAGTTTTTTATCTCAGGATGGTCTATGTATTATCTGCTAACCTGCTTTAAATTTAATTCTAAGGTAAAACTTATAGGAGCAATTGCCTATACGTTTAGTTCCTGGGCTATATTTTTCAGCGGACAACTTTCTTTTCTTTCTTTTTATAGCTGGATGCCGCTTTATTTTGCTGCTATAGAATTATACTTAAGAAATCAAAAAAAATTGTTATTTCCGATTATCTGTGCAATACTTCTTTTTACTAATTTTTATTTGTTTTATACTTTATCATTCTTAACTCCTTTTTATTACATTTATCGATATGCTATTTTAAAAGATAACTTCCGAAATTTCTTTAAGGATACTTTAATTTTAATAGGATGTTATTCTATTGGTGTATTAATTACAGGAATTCTTACTTTACCAACAGTGGCATATATTGCGCAAAATGATAGAGTAGGACAATTCTCGTTTCAAATGTTTTTCAATCAGCCTCTGGTCTATCTTCATGAACTTTGTGCACGATTAGTTCCTAATTATGTGTATATTTATCGAACCAATATATTCGAAACATCCATGCATACGACTAGAGAATTATGTTTATATAGCGGTACTTTAACTGCAATATTACTTCCGCAGATTCTTTCCGATAAAGATAAGAAATATAAAAAAAACACTTTAATATTTTATCTTTTATTAAATTTATTTATGATTTTCCCGATGTTAAGTTCAGCGATTCATGGATTCAGTAGTCCTTCTATGAGATGGACGCTGATTCTGATTTTAATTCAGATATTAATCATGTGTCATTATTTGGAAAATATTAAATTGATAAATATTAATAACTTGAAAACAACTGTAATTATCTCGTTACTAATTTTATTTTTAATTATTCCGATAACCGCAGCGTTAATAAAACATGACCTTATTAAAGAATATATAAATCAAATTATTCTATTTGGAATAGCTGCAATATTTGTTTTAATGAATTCATGGGTATTGGTAAAGAAAAAGTCTTATTTATTTATTTTGATTTTGCTTTGTTTTGAGTATTCATTGTCGGGTCTCGCTCTTTATTATTCAAGAATGAGTAGTGAGGGCATTACCTATGAATTTATAAATGCTGCTACACATGTTCTACAAGATAAAGATCAAGAATTAAATCAGTTTTTAGATAATATAGAGCCTATAAATTCAATGCAATATTATCGAACATATATACCATTGGATTCAATTTATTGGGATTTTAGTCATAATATGAGTTTGTTGGTACAACTACAAGGAACAATGACTTATGATTCAACTTATGCACCTAGTTTTAATAAAATGAAGGAAATTGCACCACAGGTTAAAGATTATGATTCTGAATGGATATTTAATATAAAGGATCCTAATATTTTAAATTTTTTGAGTGTAAAATATGCAATTGTGACTGATCCAGCACAACTCCCAGTCGGAATGAATTGGCGGTTATTGACTGATAATTACCGATCGGGATTACTCGTTTATAGAAATGATGATTATCGTCCTTTAGGAACAACATATAATCAGATTATTACGTATGATGAAATAATTGAAGGGCAGGTGGCCCCATTACTATCGGATACAATTATATGTAACATGGATGATAAGTCAGAGATTATGTCATTTATGGGCAATAAGAACAATGATGAGTTAGTGAATATAAATCATTATGGAAATTATCTTACAGGGAATTGCAGTATTGATGATTCCAGCTTCTTAGTGTTATCGTTGCCTTACGATGCAGGTTGGAATGTTCTTGTTAATGGTACTCAAGTTAAAACCTATGATGTTAATGGAGGATTTATCGGTCTCGGCATTTCTCAAGGCGAGAATCAGATAGAAATGTATTTCACTCCAGTTGGATTTAAACAGGGAGCGATTTTATCTATCCTTGGATTTTTAGCTTACGTTTTATTGATCAGTTATGAGTTGCTACGAGCGAAGAAAATAAGGAGATCAGTATATGATTAGGATCTGTAAAAAGCATCCTTCAATTTTGCTTGCCTTTTGCCTGATTGTTCTTGCTGGAAGCATTTTGCTTCCATATATAATAACAGATACTCCTTTCATGTTGGGCTGGGATATGCGAACCCAATATAGTTCTTTTTATGAAAACCTCAAGACGATGTTTATTGAAATGAAGCAACTCCATAGTTTACCTTTTTATTCCTGGGCAACATTTTTAGGCAATAATTTTTGGGGAAGCAAGTTGTTTTACTATCATGATGTTTTTGATTATTTTACATTATTGCTATTTCCATTTTTAGAGTATAACAGAGTAATTATGCTTCAAACTTTCGTTAAATTGATTATTGCAGGTTTTTGTTTTTATCATTATGGACGATATCATCGTTACTCAGAAGCAACCAATATTATTGGTTCTTTAATGTTTGCTTTTTCTTCTTATGCTTTAGAGACACTCAAAGATCCATTTTTCCATTCGTTTTATATTTTTATTCCTTTGTACTTCCTGACAATAGATAAGTATTTACAGGAAAAGAAGAAACTAGGATATATTATTATTACAGCTTTTTTGGCTGTAACCAATTACTATCATTTCTATTCACTGAGTATTTTCAGTGTATTTTACTTTATTTATCGATATTCTTGTCTACACCAAACTATAAAAGGATTCTTTAAAGAAGCTTTGCTTTTGATTGGCTGTTATTTCATCGCTGTTATGATAGCCGGTTTCGCCTTGGTTCCGGAGGCGTTTAATATTATTACAAATCAAAGAATTGGTAATTCGTCAGCGTTTTTAAAATATGATAGTATAAAAACATACTTTTATGTATTAACAGGACTATTTTTCCCATCCAGCATAATAATTAACAGAACTAATGAATTCTCTTCAATTTATACATTTGTTTCTCAAAACAACACTGTTCTCTATGTTTGTTTGTGGGCGGGTTCCTTATGCTCACTCTTATTGCCGCAGATTTTCTCAAAGAAAGAAGAAAATAAAAATACTAAACTGTTCCTGTTTCTTAATGGGATTTTGATGTTGATTCCAATTGGCTCTTCGATGATGCACGGGTTTAGTGAACCTGCTTTCCGATGGCTTCAATTTCCATTATTCATGAACATAACATTTGTGTTACCCTATTTAGAGAATATTCGGAACACAAATAAAAAACTTCTATTTTATTCAGTTGTTTTTATATCTGGAATACTTTTATTAGGAACTCCATTATTAGGGATATTCGCCCATGTTCCTTTCGAACAATATAGCCGTGAATACGCATTAATTTTGACTACATTGCCATTTTTATGGATGGCTTACTTTATTGTTATAAAAGGAAACCGGACAGGTCTGATCGTGTTTACCTTTACAGAGATGCTTATAGTCTCATATTTGTCAGTTTATTCTAATAGCTATTATCGGCAATTTAGTAAAGATACAATTCAAGGTGTAACGCATGTACTTCAAAATCGGAATGATTTAAATCGTTACTTGCTAGAATTGGATGAACAAAATAAAAATGAATTCTATCGAATATATATTGACCCAAGTTCAGTATATTGGGATTATTCAACTAATTTAAATCTCAATTTTAATATTATGGGATTAATGACATATGATTCTACCGTTTCTTCTTCAATCGTTGATATGAATAAAATATCTAGAATAGAATCGTATTTACCTTGGTCGTATGAAATAAAAGATCCTGCATTAGTTGATTTTCTTTGTACGAAATACGCAATTGTGACGGATGCCTCACAATTGCCACATCAAGATTTTGTGCAAGTTGGTGAATTCAATTATCTTCCAGTGTATCAGAATCTCCATTATCAGAATTTTTTGCGTAGTTATAACAAAATCTCCATTTTAGAGCAGACAGAATTAAAAAGTGAGGACATTTTGGATACTCTAATAGTTTCTCAGATAGATTATGAGCTCTTGAGTAATAATGTAAGCTTGATTGGTACTGTAACTTGCACATACGTCAATCATAGTGGTAATACTGTTTTTGCTGGTATTGATTCATCAGCGGAGAGCTTTATTTCTGTAGCGATCCCTTATGATCAGGGCTGGAATGTTAAAGTTAACGGGCAAACTGTAGATATTTATTCAGTTAATGGAGGAATGATAGGTTTTTCAGTACCGTCAGGATATAGTGAAATTCAGATGATTTTTACACCTCAAGGATTTAAAATAGGCTTGGCTGCAAGCTTTTTCGGCTTAATTGCTTTAGCAAGTCTATTTGTATACGAAAAACGAATTAAAAAGCAGCATTGATCATTCTTGCTGCTTTATTTCATTTTCGAGTAATGTAATTGTTCTGCGGAAACCTTCTTGCACAGAGATAGTTGGCTTCCAGCCGAGTTTTCGTAGTTTGTCAGTAGATACGTTTATGTAAGTAGTAGTTTTATTTTCAATATAGTTAGAAGTCAATTCTCTTTGTTGAAGTTTAAGCTGAATCGAACGCTCTGGAAATGCCGCAATGATTTCCTGAGCCAGTTCCTTTATGGAAATGAAACAATCATCGTTAGCCATATTGTATGCCTCACCCGGACAGCCATGAAAAATAACGGTGAGACAAGCGGAAACCATATCTAGAGCATAGCAGAAGGCTCTTTTAGCTTCACCTGAAGATTTCATAATGATCTGATTGTCCTCAATTACAGACTTTACAAATTCACTAAAAACGCGGTGATCATGCTTGTAGTCTAAAGTAGGACCATAAGTGTGAAAAATTCTTAAACAAGTTGCAGGAATTTGATATTGTTCACAATAGGCCTTACATAAAGTCTCGCCCATTCGTTTACTTTCACTATAGCAGCTCCGAATATCTAACGGATCAATCTGTCCTGTCATTGATTCAGTAATGAGATTTGTATCGGAAAGTTTTCCATAAACTTCAGCACTTGAAAAATAAAGAAAATGTTCTGCATGTTTCTTTTCAGCTAGTTCTAAACAGTGATACGTGCCTAAGACATTGGGCAAAGCAACGTCAACTGGATTCGTTTTGTAGAATTGAGGATCAGCTAAGGAGGCCGCATGAATAATAATATGAATGGACTCTTCAACATTGAGTGGTGAGCTCAAATCAGTTGCCAATAAATGAATCCTGTTATTTAGCTGATCGTGGTATATTTTTTTTGCTTTCTCAATATTCCTAACGGCTAAAATAAAACGCATATTTAGATGTTTTTCTTCATTCAAATAAATTAGATAACGTGTTAAATAACGAGCTAACATACCAGTTGCTCCAGTAATTAAGATCGTCTTATTTTCTAAAAGTTGAAAGTCTTTATTTTTTGAAGTGAGTTCTAAAAAATCATCATTTAAGTTCATAATTTAACCTTTCTAAAAGTATACTGCTTTCATAATTATATAATGAAAGTTCGTGAAAACTAGATAAATTAATGAAATTTTTAGAAACTTGCATAACTTGAATAGACAGGATAAAATAAAGGATGACTATTGAGGTGAATTTATGAAATATCTTGCTGGCAGTTTATACCCAGTTTTATTAGTTTTAATTGCAGTTGTTTTGTGGAATAATACATCAATAAGGACTACGATAAAGGAAAATAAGAAGTCTATACTCGTCTTTTTGTTTCTTAACTTTGTAATAATTAATATTTTGTTGTTTTTTCATTTGCGACAAGAACAATTCATTGCTTATTGGGATTTTGGTGGATTTTGGCGAAAATCTGTAGAATTTAATCAGATGATGAATCGCAGTGTTAAAGAGTCGATGGATAATCTTTGGTTTTCTTTGAATTATTCAGAGTATTCGTTTTTGCCTGAGTGGTTTTTATATTTTCCAACACAATTGTTGGGAAATACATATCCGCGGTTTATACTCGCTATGTTTAATAGTTTTATACTCCCAGCTAATCTTATTTTATATATTTTTAGTTTAATGATTATTGAAAAGAATAAATTGACCGAGAAAAAGGTTTTTTTAGGAATGTTAATTGCAACGTTTGCAGGTAATCTTTATGCGATGGTTTTTGGTTACATAGGAAGTGCAGGCTTACCTTTTATTACAAGTGTATTATTATTAGTCTATGCGGATGGCTTAGAAAAGTTTAGTTGGAGAAATAATATATTTATCGGATTGTCTATGATCATCTTACTCTTAGTAAGGCGGTGGTTTGCTTATTGGATTGTAGGTTTCTATGTGGCTTATACCTTAGCCTATTTAATTCGAGAAGGAATTAATCATGCTTTAACCAAAGAAAAAATCAAAGTACAGTTTTTGAATATGCTTGTTTGCGGATTGATTCCTTTAACTATTCTGTTAACTTTATTTTTCCCACTCTTTAGGACAATTACAACCTATAATTATGCAGAAGCCTATTCTGTAGCCAAAGTTGGAGGTGCAGCTTATATCATCGGTTGGTTCATTCAATTTTATGGCTGGCTTTTTATTCTTTTGTTGATTCCAGGCGTGGTCTATGGCATAAAGTCGAAAAAACATCGACTTATTACTATTTTATGTATTATTCAGACTTTGGTGGCAATCATCTTATTTAATCGTGTTCAGAGCTTTGGATCCCATCATTATTACATTATTAATGGGCCGGTCATGATCCTCATGATGATAGGACTAGAAAAAATCGTTGACAGGTTCTCCGCTAAAACCAGCATGGTGCTCCTAGTGTCTTCTGCATGCCTGCTGTGTATGAATTTTTCAAAAACAGTTTTGTTTGGGAAGAATCAAAAAGCAGATCAGATTTTAGATAAGCTCAATGTGTTAATATCGGCGCCTTTTCCCGATTTACGAATTCGCAATGATTTAGATCAAATTCGTAATATGGCTGATTTTTTAGATAAAACTCCAGGCGTCTATGAATATGTTTATGTGTTGTCTAATTCAGTATTATTTAATGATGACATGTTAAGAAATGCATTTTTCCCGGAAAAGAATGAGGGAGTAGCTAATTTATTAGTGGCTGATGCTTACGATTATCGCGACGGCATTCCGGAAGATTTCTTCCAATATTACTATATTGTTGTTGCTGACCCAATTCAGCTTCAATTTGGTGAAGAAAATCAAAAATGTGTTAGTATTTTAGCTGAATTTATGCTGAATTCTGAGGAGTCTGGTCCATACTATCGCATCGTTAGAGAATACAAATTAGATAATGATGTTCATGTTAATATCTATCAGAGAATAGAACAGGTTCCTAATTCAGTACGCAAGGTTGTCAGTGAACGATATCGTAAGTTTTATCCACAGAATCCGGAACTTTACGAATTTAACTTGTTAACCTAAAATGAAATAATGTTTGTAATTATTAAGTGTGGACTTTATAGGCCTTTAGAAAATCTTAATTTGACTTAGGACCATAGACTTCCTATAATGGCTGTCATGGATAAACTAAAAATGATAAGGAACTTAGTCTTGATATTATTAATAGCGATAGCTGGAGGATTAGCTCTGAATACTATCGCTTTTTCACTTCCTGTAGAGCCGATAAAAGAAAACTTAAAGGAGAATTTTGAAGTATTTGCAAGCGAAATGGAGTTTGAGTACTATCGCGTGATAGAAAATGATGATGCAACGATGTTGGATTTATATACTGACGCTTTGATGATGAATACCTTGATCTACGAAAGTGATCAGAGTCATTTTTATAATGCGGTGGCCGCGCATCATTCTTTTAATGAAGATCAGACAATGCAACAAACTTTTTTGGATCTTGTTGAAGGAAAGACGGAAGGAAAACAAACCTATGCCTATGCACGATATTGGCATGGCTATTTGCTGCCCTTGAAAATAGCTCTTTCAGCGATGACTTATTTGGATTTCAGAATTTTGAATTTATTTCTGCAAATCCTCCTGCTTGGGATTGCGGTTAAGGTCATGAGTGAACACGGTGGGAAAAGACTGGTTATTCCTTTATTGGTCGCTTTTGTTTTCCTGATGCCTTTTGCGACAGCGTATTGCCTGCAGTATTCATTTATTGTTTACATTACGCTTCTTTCGATAATTCTATTGTTCCGATTTCGAGAACGTTTAAATAAGAGCGAGAATGCAATCTACTTCTTCTTTTTGATTGGTATCATCACCAATTATTTTGACTTGCTGACTTATCCACTGGTCACCTTTGGCATTCCAGCGGTGTTACTGATATTCACGATGGAACGAAGATCACTGTTATCTTCCATCGGATTGTTGTTCATGATTGGATGCGCGTGGCTGAGCGGATATGCGGCTATGTGGATTGGCAAGTGGACTGTCGCTACGTTTGTTCTACATCAAAATATTTATTTGGATGCATTCCAACAGATTGTTTTACGAACCAACGATGAAGTTAAAAATTTAGATCTAACATATAGTCTGGTACTTAATAAAAACTTGAAATTACTCCAGCGGCTGCCATATGCGTTATTGTTTTATATTCCATTAGCTGCGAAAATTCCTGCATTAATTTCACATTTGATTCAGGATTGGAAAGTGTTTGTGCAGAAACTTTTACTTACTCTTTGTTTTGTTCTATTTCCTTTGATGTGGATATTAATCTTGCGTAATCATTCGTTTATGCATTATTTCTATACTTATCGTATATTAATTATCGCTTCCTTTGCGATTCAATGTGCGGCATTTTCAATGCCCAGTATGTTTAAAAGAATGAATAATTAACTTTGAAATACAGATTTCTTCTTCTAAAATTTCACAACCCGAATTAAATTCTGGTATACTATAAAAGGTGATGAAAATTGAAACATCTAGTCAGCGTCATTGTTCCTGTTTATAACGTACAAATGTATCTGGATCGTTGTGTTCAATCGATCGTAGATCAGACCTATTCAAATCTGGAAATTTTATTAGTGGATGATGGGTCAACGGATGAATCTTATTTTTTGATGCAGAAGTGGGCAGAAAAAGATTCCCGCGTTCATTTGCTGCAGAAAACAAATGGTGGATTGAGCGATGCGCGTAACTATGGAATTCAAAGAGCTCAGGGAGAATACTTTGCATTCATTGACAGTGATGATTTTATTCGGCCTGCGATGATTGAAAAGCTGTTAGAAGCTATGCTGGAAAATCAAGCTCAAATTGGAGTTTGTGACATGGAATACCTCTATGATGACGGCAGGGTTGAATTGGCCAGTGGCGGGGACTTTGAGGTAGCGGATATAAAAACACATCCAGAACTGATTCGAATGAACAATAGTGCCTGTAATAAATTGTTTGCTCGATCCTTATTTTTGGATATTGAGTTTCCCATTGGAAAATGGTATGAAGACTTAGCTACAATTCCGATGATTTGTTTCAATGCGGAACGAATTGTTAAAGTCAATGAACCTTTTTATGTTTATTATCAGCGGACGGGTTCGATTGCCCACAGTGCCAATTCCAAAATCTTTCATATTTACGAAGCAATCCAGCGCGTGATTGATTACATTGAAGTGCATTGTTCCGATATGCAACTGAAAAATCAATTTATTCAGGAAATGAAGCACTGCTATATTATTCATGGTTTGGATTTGACAACGCTGCGAATAAAGGATTTTGAACGATCTGAAAACAGGGAATATTATCTTGAAGAAAATATGAAGTATTTGAAACAATTTTATCCGGATTGGGAAAATGATTCGATGGTAAAATCGGTGGGATTGAAGAAAAAAATGATTATTGCGTTGTTAAAGCGAAAACAATGGAAGGCGGTGCTCGGCATTTATGACCGATCAAAATAAACATAAAAAACGAAAAATTTTGTTTGTTAATGATGAAATGGAAATGGGCGGAGTCGCTCGGGTTTTGAATACATTAATGAAGAATTTGGATCAACAGGTCTATCAAATAGATTTGCTGGTGTTACATAAAACCGGAACGTTGCTTCAGGATGTTCCAGAAGGTGTCAATATTATTGAAGGTACACCGTTTTTTAATGCAGTGGACAGTCCATTAAAGGAATTAGTGAAGAAAGGTGATCTCTCCCATCTTTTCAGTAAGCTGCGATTATTGCTTTATATGAAAACCGGGCTGATCCGAAAAAAAATTCTGAAAGAAAGAAAGAAAATGCTGAGTGAGACTTATGATGTGGAAATGGCGGCAAAAGAAGGTTTTTGTACGATCTTCACCGCTTATGGCAACAGTCAGCGTAAAGTAAACTGGGTACTTACCGATTACAGCGTATGCAATTATTCCGCGAATCATATGCGTTTGGTAAAGTCAGCCCTGCAGCGAATCAATTTAAATATTGCAGATTCCGCAGAAGCGACTGAAGCTTATAAGAAAGTATTTGGAATCAAGAATGTGATTACAATACATAATTTGATGAATACTGAAAAAGTAGAAAAGGGTATGGAGATGACCAACGATTTAGCGGATATAGATCCGACGAAAATCAACATTATTTCAGTCATTCGTTTCCACCCTCAAAAAGCGGCAGATCGCTTATTATTAGCTCATCAATATGTGATCAATCAGGGAATTGATCATGAGCTTTACTTAATTGGCGGTGGCGAACAGGAAGAAATGTTATTGAAGATGCAGAAAGAACTGAAGCTGACGCATGTTCATTTTCTTGGCTTTAAAACAAATCCGTATGCCGATATCCGAGCTTGTGACTTGTTTGTTTTGCCTTCGTTATATGAAGGCTTTGCAACGGTGATCAATGAATCCTTTATCGCAGGAACCCCGGTTTTATCCACAGAAGTGGCAGGGGTACACGAACAAATTACAGCGCCGCATTATGGCTGGATTGTAGAGAACAGCCAAGAAGGATTAAATCAAGGCTTGTTAAAAGCTTTGAGTTCAAAAGCTGAGCTGCAGAAGATGAAGCAGCAGCTGCAGGGATATCATTATCCGAATGATGAAATCATCCGAAAGTTTACAGAAGTTTTATAACGGAGGCGGATGTATGGAAAGATTAAAAAAAGGAAAGTCCTGGTGCTGGCTGGTTGGAGCCTTATTTATTTTTGTTTTATTTTACTATATTACGGTCAGGACACCGCTGGCGGGGGATGATTGGGGTTATGCCGTCAATGGAATGAGCGGAAATCCGTTCGTTAAAGCGTGGGAGTTTTATTTCACCTGGTCCGGGCGTTATTTTGCGGAATTATGGGGATTTATTGTAGCCCCTCACAAAGGATTGTGGAATTTATTAAATCCGGCCTTGTTTGCAGGTATCTATGTTTTGTTATATCAAATTGTCAATCCAAAGCGTAATTCTTTCTCGGTTGCGATCCTGATTGCAGCGATGATGTTGACAGTCGCGGATCGATTGCGAATGGAAACTTATACGTGGATTATGGGGACAACCTATGTTGTACCACTGTTTTTAATTTTGTTTGTTATTTGGATGATGAAGAACCTTTTATTCACCAACAAAAAAATTAAACCAGGCCATTATTTAGTTTTGATCATTCTGAATTTCTATATTGGTTTGGCTATGGAAAACATTTCGGCAGCCAGTATTTTGCTTAATCTTTTGATGCTCATTTACGCTTATTTCAGACGGAAAGACGCCTTAAAGCTGACGATTGTCGGATTAGCGGTTAGCATTCTTGGCTTTGCGCTGATTCGGATGTCGCCGGGGGCGGCGTTTCGCTTGGCTCGGGATAATCAGGCATGGATTGAACTGGGGCTGATGGGTCAAATTCAGCAAAACTGGACGTATTTCTTAAATTACACGTTTGTTGCCAATAAGTATATGATGCTAATTTTGAGTTTGATCACATTTCTTGCTCTGATCCATCATTGGGTTGATCGAATTTGGATGAACAAAAAAGATAAATTGGCGGCAGTTGTTCAGGGGCTCATTTTAACGATCGCCATTGTGGCATGCTGTTCGCCGACCTTCGTCGAGAAGCTGAATTTAGAATTTTTCAGTGCTTTCTGTGATTTGGAAACGACCGGAGGACTGATCTTCTGTTCTCTGTTTTATCTTCTTTATATTGCTAATCTATTCTGGATTCTCTTCACTTTATATGAGGATGAAGAACGGGTGGAAAAGCTTATGATGGTCATGATGGCAGGAACCTGCAATTTAGCAATGCTGCTTTCGCCAATTTATGGCCCACGAAGCTCACTGTATACAGTTTATTTTATTATTCTATTGACAGCTTCGATTGCTTCTAAAATTAAAACCAGTAATGCAGAAGCAGCGGTTATCCTCGTTATTTGTGGAGGGTTGTGTTTTCAGCGTAGTTTATCATGGAAACGAATTTATACGCAGGTCGCTCAAGTTCAAGCTGAACGGGAATCCATTCTGCAGTACTATCGCGAACATCCGGAAGATGATGAAGCGTGGATTCCGCGAATGCCGGAAGAAAGCATTCATTCAGCAGATATCGAAGAAGGAGATACCTATCATCAGAATAGTTTTAAAGAATATTACGGTCTGCCTGAAACGACAAAATTAATTTTCTATAAAAAACAATAACGATGAAAGCAAATAAAAGTTAGACATTCGAGATGAAAACCGATACAATATCACAGAAATGCACAAAGGAGGCTGACCCATGCAAAAGATCAAAGATTTTTTGCACCCTTGGTTAAAACAAGGAACTGCAATAGGAATATTACTTTTAATTCTGGCGTTTCAGCCGATCATTGATTTAGATTATTTAATTTATCCATTTCTAAATCAGTTTGGACTTCCGCGTCCATCCACGTTAATTCGGTATTTGTTGATTCCATCTTTAATCGTGTGGTGCTTTTACGCCTATGGCAAGAACCGTAAAAAAACGATGATCTTGGGTGTACTCTATATTACCGTGTTTGCCGTTTATTTTCTGGTTCACATTCAAGTTGTACGCAACGCAGCATCCTTTTTACGTCTGACATCCAATTTTCAGTTTTCTTTCTTTGGTGAACTGACATATTGTTTAACTTTAATCATTCCTTTCGGTTTGATTGCGGTTTTTACCACAGTTCGTATTCATACAAAAATGTTAAAGCAGATCACGGCGATTTTATCGTCTACAATATCGTTTCCAATCTTAATCAGTGATTTGCTGGTTTTTGGTCAGTCTACATATCTTGGCAATACCGCCGCTCCTTTTTTTAGCTGGTTTACTGGCATTTATGAAACTGTGGAGCCACGGCGTTTAGCATGTAAATTCTTTTTTGATGAAGGAAACACGATTGGTATTCTGTTATTCATGCTGCTGCCGTTAATGTATTATTTCTTTTTCAAAAGTGAGCAGCGAAAAGGAAAAATTTCCTGGGCAATCTTGATTCTCGTTCAAAGTCTGTCAATGTTGATTTTATCAACTCGAGTAGCTTCACTGGGGGCTTTTTTGATCCCCATCGCTTTTCTTGTACTGTACCTCTTTGACAGCTTGCTGTTAAAGCATCAGAAGGTGAAAGCACTGGTATTGCTGTTCAGTGCAATGGTATCCCTGGTTAGTATATTGATTTTGCCGTATACGCCAGCAATTCAAAACCAAAAGCGTGATGCTATCAGTGATGACGCAGTCCGGGGTGACGATGATTTGCTGCAAAAAGGAATTTTGGCCTATGAGGGGCGTTTAAAATTAACGCCGGGAACTCAGGAATACGAAGATTTTTGTTTAAAGGCTTTTGAAAAATCAGGCATTGAGGATAATCTTATTTCCAGTATACCGAAGATGTACTATATGGATTGGTATAGTTATAAAAAAGATCCTGTATTCTGGAGCGATCTGTTGTTTACTATCCCTTTGGAACAGCGCTTAACAGGACGTCAATTCCAAACTTATTTCATGAATGTGAAATGGGGAATGGCTGATGCAAAAATGAAGCTGTTGGGAATGGGATATACGCCGTTTATGAATGGCTCCATCTTATTAGAACAAGATTTTATTCAACAGAAATACACGTTGGGATATCTTGGTGATATTCTGCTGGCAGGACCTTGGCTAATATTGACAGCAGTCGGAGCTGTGTTTGTTTTGCTTCGGTGGAAAAAGTGTCTTAATTTAGAAGTCATGGTTTTGGCTACGTCCCTGTGCTGTGGCTTAGGTGCTGCTTATCTTAGCGGACATACCTTGGATCAGTTTGTCACGACGATGTTCATGGCCTTTGTCGCAGCTATTTTATTAGATCGAGTCTTCGGTATTGCTGGAAAAACAGAAAGAGAGGAGTAAAAAATGACAAGAATAAAAACGTGCGTTCAATCACAAAAAGCAATGAAATATTTTGTTCTCCTTCTGTTTGTTATGCAGCCGGTATTCGATTTGGATTATCTGATCTATCCCTTCCTGAATCAATTCGGTATCCCAAGACCGTCAACCATTATTCGATTCTTAATCATACCGCTAGCTATTTGCTGGGTCTTTTTTCTCGCAGATAAAAATAAAAAGAAAACGTTGTTGTATGGCGGGCTGTATGGCGTTGCTCTAGCTGTTTATTTTTTCCTGCACATTCGTCAAGGGGCAGAAATCTATAAAAATTTATATCTGACACCCAACTTTTTCTTTCAATTATCCAAAGAAATAACTTATTTGCTGACCCTCGTCATTCCTTATGGAATGGTGTACTGTGTCTATCACCTTCATCTGACAGAGAGAATAATTAAACAAATTACCGTTTGTTTATCCTGTTTAACAGCGGTTCCGATTTTTCTCGGTGATTTGTTTGTTTTTGGAGAGTCTACCTATTCAGGAATGACAGCTGCTCCCTTTCTCAGCTGGTTTTTAGGCATTTATGCGGATCCAACCAAAATTCATCCGCGGCAGCTGGCTTCAAAATTTTTCTTTGAAGAAGGAAATACCGTGGGAATTTTAATGTTTATGCTGCTGCCTTTACTGTATCTATTCTTTCAGCGCAGTTCATCCAAAAAGGAACGGATTGCGTTGGGCTCGTTGATTGGCATTCACAGCTTATCCATGATTATTCTTTCGACGCGGGTTGCCACTTTCGGAACTGTGCTGATTCCCATTGGTTTTCTCGTCCTGTATTTATTTACGACGCTGCTGATGAAGGAGAATCGGATTGAGAAAACCGTAGTTTTATTCTGTGCGGGAACAGCGCTAGTCAGCGCCTGTATCTTACCGCATTCCCCAGCGGTCGTGAATCAGAGTATTGATTCAGCGAATACCGCGATCCTGCTGCAGGATGATTATCTGCGCAAAGAATTAGGCAGTTCATTAGAGAATACGACTGAGCTGAAAACCAGCGATTATTATCGCTTTATGTTTGAGGCTTATGGAATCCGTGCTAATCTGATGGCCAGTGTACCAACTCAATATTATATGGAATGGTACTATTACACGGCCGATCCTAAATTTTGGGTTGATGTTCTGGAATTGCCTTTAGAGCAGCGTGTGAATGGCCGGCAGATTGAGAAAATCTTTATGGACTATAAATGGAGTGAGCTTTCCGGGAAGGAAAAGTTTTTAGGAATGGCATATTCGACGTTTAATAATGGTTCGATTTTATTAGAACGCGATTTTGCGCAGCAGATTTATACAATGGGTTACATGGGGGCGGCGCTTACAGTTTTGCCATGGCTGCTTGTGACTTGCTTTGGCGCTGTGCTGGTACTGCTGCGCTGGAAGCGGAGTCTTCGTCTGGATGTTTTAGTGTATGCAATGGCGCTGGGCTGCGGTTTAGTTTCTTCTTACATCAGCGGACATACGATTGATCAGTTTCTGACGTCTTCATTTATGGCGCTGCTGGTCGGAGTGCTGCTGAATCTCGTCCTGCAGCCAAAACAGAGCGAAAATTGATCGCCATGGGAGACCATGGCTTTTATTTCAGTGAAACTTTTATCAGGTCTATTGTTGTAAACCTGCAGCAATGCTATAATAGGTAAAACGAAACCAGGACTGAATGAATTAGAAATCAGAAAGGCAGGCGGTGGAACATGAAACCCATCCTCAGTGTGATTGTACCAGTCTACAATGTTGAAAAATACCTTCCTCGGTGTCTTGATTCGTTAGTGAATCAGACGCTTGAAAATATGGAAATCATTGTGATCAACGATGGAACAAAGGATAACAGTCAGCAGATCATTGATGCTTATGCTGCCCGTTATCCGCAAATTCGTCCATTTAAGAAAACAAACGGCGGTATTGCGGATACCCGAAATTTTGGATTAGCTCAGATTCAGGGAGAATACTTTGGCTTTCTGGACAGCGATGACTATACTGAACTGGATATGTTTGAGAAAATGGTCGCGGCAGCGAAAAAGGAAAATGCCGATGTGGTGATTTCTAATTTCAATTGGGTTTATGGGGAAGAAAAACGATTGGAAAAAGAAGGACCTTATGTTCCGGGCAAAGACATGATGATTCATTTATTCGCAACGCTGTGGAATAAAATTTACCGTACTGATTTTGTCAGAAAGACAGGATTACAGTTTCCGCGGGGATATCGGTATGAAGATGCCTGCTTTCTTTACTGCTTGACCCCACATATCACAAAATTGGCGTTTGTTGACGAAGCTTTTGTCAGCTATGTCCAATTAGGCAATTCGATTACCCATACGAACAACCATGAAGTGAAAGATATGATTCATGTTTTTGAAATCATTACTGATTATTTTAAATCTCAGGGCTGGGAAAAGGAATATCATGATGAATTGGAATATTTGCATATTAAGTTCTTTTTAGGGAACTCTTTCTTAAGAAGCACGAAGATATCAGATAAACAAGACCGCCGGACAACGATTCAAATGGGCTGGGATCGCTTAAATGAGTGTTTCCCAAAATGGAAGAAAAATCCCTATTTAAAATCGCTGGGAGGCATGAAGAATCGCTATTTCAAAACAGTCAGTAATTGGAATATTATGCTTTATTCCGAACTATTTCATCGATTTAAAAAATAAGATCACTGATTTTAAAATATTAAGGAATCATGACAATTCAGGAAATTGTTTGTACTTCTTGAATTTCTCCTTTATAATTAAATGGTGAATTTGCGGAGGTTAGATATGAACAAGCTATCAATCGTAGTTCCTTGTTATAACGAACAGGAAACGGTGAACATCTTTTACCGCGAAACAACGAAAGTCGTAGACGCTATGAAAATGGATTATGAGATTATCTTTGTCAACGACGGTTCCCGCGATAAGACTTTAGAAGAATTGACGAAGCTTCATGATGCTCATCCTGAGCATGTCATCGTCATTGACTTCAGCCGAAACTTCGGTAAAGAAGGCGCATTGCTGGCAGGGCTGGAAAGTGCAACGGGAAATTATGTTACGGTAATGGACGCTGATTTGCAGGATCCGCCAGAGTACCTGCCCAAAATGTTTACAGTGATGAATGAGCAGCATGTCGACATTGTGGGTACACGGCGTGTAACACGAAAGGGAGAGCCGAAAATCCGCTCTTTCTTTGCCAGACAATTCTATAAGCTGATCAATAAGTTTACGGAAGTTGAAATTGTGGATGGAGCTCGGGATTTCCGATTGATGACACGGCCAGTCGTGGACAGCGTGTTATCCTTGCAGGAATATCATCGTTTTTCAAAAGGGATCTTCGCATGGGTTGGATACAAAACAGTTTATCTGGAATATGAAAATGTGGAACGTGTCGCTGGCGAAACGAGCTGGTCATTCTGGAAATTGTTTGCCTACGCCATCGAAGGTATTGTTGCCTTTACAGTTGCACCCTTGCGCATGGCAACAATATTTGGAATTCTGGTTTCAATCATTGCCTTTCTCTATATGCTGTTTGTCTTTGGGAAAGCGTTGATTATTGGCGATCCAGTAGCAGGGTATCCATCAATGGTTGTCATCATCTTGTTTTTGGGAGGGATTCAGTTATTGAGTTTAGGTATTATTGGTGAATATTTATCCAAAACCTACATGGAAGCCAAAAAACGTCCGAAATACATCATCCGTAAAAAATATGAACAGCAAAAGGAGGAATGTTAGTGAGTAAGCAGGATAAGGCGAAAGCGAAACGAGCAAAAAAGAATAAACAGATTATTTATATGATGCTGGCGGCCTCGTTAGTTGTCGTTGCCGTTATGGGATTCAATATCATCCGTATTTCAACGAAAAAATCAGCCGGTAGTGGGGAAGTTGTTGAGAAAACAAATACTTCATCCATGAAGAATGATCAATATGTTATTGGTAACAATCCAACCCAGTTTCAGCAGGATGAGTTCAAAAAATTGACTGAAGCGTTAAAATCTGGAGATCAGTTAGCAATCAGCGAAGCCGTTGTTCGTTGCTTCATTGCCGATTATTTTACTTGGACTAATAAGGATGGAAATTATGAAGTTGGCGGTTTGCAGTATATCTATGGACCGATGTTTACCAGTTTCCAAGAGCAGTCACGCTGGGAATTTTATAAAGACTTAGATCTTTATATCAGTCAGTATGGCAGAGAAAATCTTCTGGAAGTGACTGATATTACGACATTGCCAGCTGTAGTATCTGGAAATTTTGAACATTATTCCGGCGAAGAATATGCTGCATATTATGTTGAGGCTACTTGGAATTATAAATCCAGTTCCAAAATTGATGTTGACAGTTTTCAGAAAACTGGTTATTTCACGGTCGTAAATAATGAAGGTCGTTATGAAGTAGCACAGTTCTTCGATCATTATGATTAAGGAGGTTAGCTATGACGAAACAGAATAAAATGAGTAAACGTAAACTTTCCAATATTAACTTCGTTCTGGCTGCCATTGCAATTCTGACCGATATCTTAATGGTCTTAGGCATTCTGAACATCACGCGTTACAGCAATTTCAGCAAATCTATGTTTGTTGTTATTAATGTTGTTATCTTAGTGATTCTTCTGGTGTTAAACGGATTAATTGCTTACAATGCCTATGCGATGAAAAAGAATATCCTGTATGTCACCATCGGCGTATTAGTGATTGCCTTTTTATCGGGCGGGGCCTTAACTTATGTAACAACGCGTGTGAATAAAAACATTGATAAGATTATCAACACAGGTACTACCAATGAAAAAGTTGAAGTTTCCTTTGTTGTTTACAGTGAAAGCGGTAATTTTACAATCGATGATATTAACGATCTGGAAGGAAAAACCTTTGGTATTTTATCCAATACCGAGGAACAGGTCGGATATATCCTTCCGAAAAAAGAATTAGAAGCAAAAAAAATCAACGTCACTTATCACGAATATGATGACTACAACAGTATGTTGATGGCACTGTTCAGCGGTGAAATTGATGCGGCAGCTTTGCCAAGCAACTACGTTGCTATGTTTGAAGTTAATGACGGCTACAGTGAGTTTTTGGACAATACAAAAGCAATATTAACATTTGATAAAAATATCACTGTGACAACGGAATCAGGTTCAGATAAAGACATCACTAAAGAACCGTTCACAGTTCTGATTATTGGTACTGATGAACAGCGTTCAGACGCTTTAATGTTGGCTTCTTTCAATCCGATCAGCATGCAGGTGACTTTAACTTCAATCGCCCGTGACAGCTATGTTCCAATCGCTTGTTATGCCGGCAAGTCTGAAGATAAGATCACCCATGCCCGTGTCCGCAGCCGTCAGTGTACGATTGATACGGTTGAGGATTTAATGGATGTAGACATTGATTTCTATTTTGAAAGTAATTTTGCCGGCGTCGTCGAGATGGTCGATGCCTTAGGTGGGGTCATCATCACAAATCCTTATGAATTCGTTGGTCAGAAATCGGATGCCCGGGGCAAGATGACCGTTTGGGTTCCAGCTGGAACAAACCGACTGAATGGCGAACAGGCGTTGGCTTATGCTCGTGAACGTCATCTCTACGCTAACGGTGATTTCCAGCGTCAAGCGAATCAGCAGCAGGTCATCCAAGCTATTCTGACGGAAGCTATGAAATTAACAGATGTGAATAAAGCGCTGAAGGTTTTGGATGCCGCTGGTGAGAATGTATCGACAAACTTCACGGTGGACCAGCTGATCAGCTTGTTTAACTATTCGATTAAGAAGATGAACCGCAGCTATGTTAAGAATGCCAATGTTATTAACATGGTAGGTTCCCGTGTTACAGGCTATGGTTCTTCTAAATGGAATGAAAGTATGCAGCTGAATCTTTATATTTATCGTGTTTACCAAGGTTCAGTTACGGATAACCGGAATGCGATTTTAAGAAATATTAACTTAGATTCTAAAATCGACGCGCCAAAAGCAATTTCATTCAGTGCCAACTGGGTCTTCACAGCGCCGACGTTAACTAATGAAATCTATTCCGAGCCGATTATCCATGATGAATCGCCAGATACAGTTCTTAACTTTAGCGGCAAGCAGTTATCCGAAGTTCAATCTTGGGCTTCTTCCAGAGGGATTACGGTGAATGTAGTCAAAGTTCATCAAGGCGATGAAGGCTATGTGGATTCCTATCCAGAAAACATGGTTATCGCTCAAAGTGTTCGGGCTGGAATTAAAACAGAGAATGTGACTGAAATTACAGTCAGTGTAATATCACATGAAGGGGCGACAAAAAATTGTCCTGCAAATTCTTATTATGACTCAGGTAAAAATGCCTGTGTTTGTGAAAGCGGATATTATGCTAAAAATGAATCAGATTTAAATACCGGTGGGGTTGGTTGTATTGTCAGTCCTACTTCAACGCCAACAACAACACCAACCGTAACACCAACAATAACACCGACTCCGTCAACGACACCTACACCATCAACGGTTCCGACAACAACTCCTGAACACACTCATGATTGGGGCGAATGGGAAATCACAAAAGCAGCAACTTGTGGTACCGATGGTGAGAGGAAAAGGACTTGTAAAACCTGTAATGAAAGTCAAATAGAAACAATTCCTGCAACGGGAAATCATACTTTAACACATGTATCTGAGGATAAAGAGTGTGTACATATAGAATATGATTTATGTTCAGTTTGCGGAGCTATACTCAATCGACAAGAATCAGCGATAGATGGATGCGGAACTGAACCAGAGCCAACTTCAGATACTGAAACATCGAATCCGGGTACTGATGGAGATAACAATCAAGCTGGAGATGAACAAGGTGAAGGAAGCGGAGAACCACCTGCCGCCTTTATCTTTCCTAATAAATTTTTCAACCTGTTTGGTAAAATCTTTAAGTAATTCAATGTAAAGAAGGCTGATTTGTTCGGTCTTCTTTTCTTTGTGAAAAGAGAGACGATTAAACTCCTTTTACAATTCGATGAATGCATGGCATTCAATGCCTAACTATGTTAAAATAATGAGGAATTAATGAGTTTGGGAGGAAATCCATGAAAGGAATTATTCTTGCTGGAGGCAGCGGCACACGGTTATATCCGTTGACCAAAGTGACGTCAAAACAATTGCTGCCTGTCTATGATAAACCAATGATCTATTATCCGCTGTCAACTCTGATGCTGGCAGGAATCCGCGATATTCTAATTATCTCAACACCGCAGGATCTGCCTAATTTTCAGCGCTTGCTGGGAGATGGAAATCAATTCGGTATTCAATTATCTTATAAAGTTCAGCCTTCGCCGGATGGGTTGGCTCAGGCCTTTGTTTTAGGTGAAGAATTTATTGGTGATGAGGATGTTTGCTTAATCTTGGGAGATAATATATTCCATGGCAATCACTTCAGTGAAATGCTGGAAAAAGCCAAAAACAATAAGAGCAGGGCGACGATCTTTGGTCAATACGTTCCTGACCCGGAACGCTTTGGTGTCGTAGAATTCGACAAGACAGGCAAAGTTCTTTCTTTGGAAGAAAAGCCGGAAAATCCGAAATCGAACTATGCTGTTGTTGGCCTTTATTTCTATGACAATCGTGTCGTCGAATACGCTAAAAATCTGAAGCCATCCGCTCGAGGTGAATATGAAATCACCGATTTGAACAAAGTGTATCTGGAAAAAGGCGAAATTGACTGTGTTGTTTTCGGCCGCGGTTTTGCCTGGTTAGATACCGGAACGATCAGCTCTTTGGCTCAGGCCAGCAATTTTGTAAAAACCATTGAAGAAGTACAGGGCATCAAGATTTCAGTTCCAGAAGAAATTGCATTCTACAATCACTGGATCGATACCCAACAACTGCTGGAGTCTGCCGATTCTTATGGAAAATCACCGTATGGCGAGCATCTGAGAACGGTAGCTTCCGGGAATTTTGTCACCAGTTACAACAAATAAAGGAGTCGCGATGAAAATCATACTATTAGGCTGCGGCTATTTGGGCTACAATCTTGCTTCACTGCTCAGTGCAGAAGCGGATACGCAAGTCATCGGCTTGCCTAGTCCCTATACGCCGTTGTGCAGCCATTTCAAAGAAATCAATGCTTTTTCAGCTGAGGATCTCGATCAAGTCGATTTTCAAGACGCGGTTGTCATTGATACCATTTCCCTGCTTGCCAACAATGCCCGCAGTGAAGATGAAGAAAAAACGCTGCGCGGCGTAGAAGAAAAATATGCATTTTTACTAGATCAATTAAAACAACGCGGAGCGAAGCTGTTTATCTTTATGTCCTCTGGAGGTACGGTATACGGCAACGCTTCTGAGCCGATTTGCGAAGAAGCGCCATTGCATCCGATTACACTCTATGCTAGAAGCAAGACCCGTTGTGAACAAGTCATCCGCAATTCAGGGCTGCCTTATCTGATCCTGCGCTTAGCGAATCCCTATGGCGGACATCAGACAACGGATAAGAAGCAAGGTGTTATCCCAATCCTGATTGAAAAGGCACTGAATCATGAAGCTTTTGAAATGTGGGCTTCCCCGCACAGCAGTCGGGACTACATTTATATCGAAGACTTTGCTCGGGCAATTCAACTGCTTTTGAAACATGAAGTTGCCAACGAAGTGGTGAATGTGGCTTCGCAAACCGCAACCAATCTGACTGAAATTCTGGATGAAGTCCAGGAAAAGACGGGGCAGGCGATCGAGGTTCATCACGTCAACAGTGAAGTGCCGGTTGTGGATCAGATTGTGCTCAATATTGAAAAATTGAAACGACTGACAGGCTTTACAATTCAGACGTCGCTGCAGGATGGAATTCAAAAAGAAATTGAACGAATAAAAAACGAACAAGGGAGAACTCATTCATGAAATTTTTAGTTACAGGCGGAGCCGGATTCATTGGCGGCAATTTCGCTCATTACATGGTTAACACTTATCCAGAAGATCAGATTGTCGTCTTGGATCTTTTGACTTATGCTGGAAACTTGGAAACACTGGAACCCATTATGGATAAGCCGAATTTCAAATTTGTGAAAGGCGATATCCGGGATCGGGAATTCATTGATCAGCTGTTTGCTGAAGAAAAGTTCGATATGGTCGTTAACTTTGCGGCAGAAACGCATGTTGACCGCTCCGTGGAAGATCCGGAAGTCTTTATCACAACCAATATCATCGGAACCCAGGTTTTGATGGATGCCTGCCGTAAGTATGGAATTCAGCGCTATCATCAGGTATCGACGGATGAAGTATATGGAGATCTGCCGTTAGATCGTCCAGACCTGTTCTTTACTGAAGAAACACCCATTCATACATCCAGTCCTTACAGCGCTGCCAAAGCCGGTGCCGATCTGTTAGTACAGGCATATCACCGCACGTTTAAGCTGCCGGTTACGATTTCCCGCTGTTCCAATAACTATGGACCTTACCATTTCCCAGAAAAACTGATTCCGCTGATGATCAGCCGGGCGCTGGCCGATGAAAGCCTGCCGGTGTATGGCGATGGCATGAACGTCCGCGATTGGCTGCACGTCTACGATCACTGCACGGCGATTGATCTGATTCTGCGCAAGGGCCGTGATGGCGAAGTGTACAACATCGGCGGCCACAATGAAAAAACGAATCTGGAAGTGGTCAAGACCATTCTGGCCGCACTGCATAAACCTGAATCTCTGATTCACTTTGTTAAGGATCGTCCAGGACATGATCTGCGCTATGCGATGGATCCGACAAAGATTGAGACAGAACTGGGCTGGAAACCGAAGTATACCTTTGAAACGGGAATTCCCCAGACAATCGACTGGTATCTGACGCATCGCGAATGGTGGGAACATATCCTGCAGGGCGAGTATCAGAACTACTATCAAATGATGTATAAGGACAGACCGTAAAAGGAGAACGGAATGAAACCAGAAGTAATTGTTATTGGCGCAGGCTTTGCCGGCGCTGTCGCGGCGGAACGCTTTGCCAATGCCGCAGGCAAGCGCGTGCTCGTCTTGGAAAAACGGGCACATCTTGGCGGCAACATGTATGACTATATTGATGAAAACGGCGTCCGCCGTCATGAATACGGACCGCATATCTTCCATACCAATTCCAAAGAGGTGGTGGATTACCTGTCGCAGTTTACCGACTGGTATCCTTACCAGCATCGCGTCCTCGGCCACATCAACGGCATCGTTGCCCCCATTCCCTTTAATCTGACGACGATTGAACGCTCTTTTCCAAAGGAAAAGGCGGATCGCTTAAAGACGCTGTTAATCAAGGAATACGGGATGGAGAAAAAAGTACCGATCCTGCAGCTGCGGGCGAATGCCAATCCGGAAATCAATGAACTGGCCGAATACATCTACGAACATGTCTTTAAGTATTACACGATGAAGCAATGGGGACAGACCCCGGAAGAAATTGATCCGGCGGTGACCGGCCGTGTGCCTGTGCATATTTCGTATGATGACCGATATTTCCAGGACACTTATCAGATGATGCCGGCCCATGGATTTACCGGTATCTTTGAAAATATGCTGAAAAACGAGAAAATTGAAGTCCGTTTAAATACCGATGCCAAGTCCTGCCTGCAGGTTGATCTCGATAAAAAGCAGATTCTGTTTGAAGGCGAAGTGTTTGACGGACCGGTGATTTTCACCGGAGCGATTGACGATCTGCTTGATTATCCATTAGGTGAGCTGCCTTATCGTTCCCTGGAATTTGATCTTCAAAGCCATGCCCAGACCTATCAGGAGGCGGCGACTGTCAACTATCCAACTCCGGCAGAACAGAATGCGTTTACCCGGATTACGGAGTACAAGCTGTTGATGCCGGCTGACCAACAACCAGAAGCGACAACGATCGCGGTTGAATACCCGCTGACCTATCACCACGATGCGGAAAAAGGGAATATTCCGTATTATCCAATTGCGCAGGATGAATGCCGGAAGCAGTATCAAGCCTATTGCGATCTGATCCGCGGCATTGACAATCTGCATCTGTTGGGCCGTTTGGCTGAGTATCAGTACTACAACATGGATGCCATTGTCGCCAAGGCGCTGCAAATGTTTAATTCAGGGAAACTGCGATAACAATTCGCAGTTTTCTTCTATTCATGGTATACTAAATAAAGGTGATTTTATGGATAAAAAGATATTACAAAACTATTTCTATAATATTTTATATCAGCTCTTAGTCGTCTTAGCGCCGATGATTACCGTGCCGTATGTGACCCGAACGCTGGGGGCGACGATGCTGGGAATCAGCGACTGGACCGGCAGCAACGTGCAGTGGTTCGTGCTGTTTGGCATCATGGGCGTTTCGATTTACGGCAACCGCGAAATTGCGCGTGTGCGGGACGATCAGATCAAGATGTCAAAGACCTTCTTTGAAATCTTTACGATGCAGTTTTTAAGCATGTGCGCTTCGACGCTTGTCTATTTCCTCTATTTGTTTACCGTTGGCGATAACGTGAGGCTGTACGCTACGATTCAAACGATTTCACTGTTGTCAGTAGCGCTCGATATCACGTGGTTTTTCTATGGCGTCGAGGATTTTAAAACCGCTTCGATCCGCAACATGATCGTGAAGATCTTGGGTATCATTCTGATTTTTGCGTTTGTCAAAAAGCCTTCTGATCTCGGCTTGTTCATCATTATCAACGCCGGCTCCGGAGTTCTCGGTCAGCTGATCATGTGGACGCAGCTTAAACAATACGTCCGGTGGACGCCGATTCACTTCAAGGATGTCCTAAAGCATTTTAAACCCAATCTGATGCTGTTCATTCCGCAGATTGCGACCAGTGTATATACGATGCTGGACGTATCTATGCTGGGATATCTGTATGCCGATGTCAGCCATGTCAGTTTTTACAATCAGGCTCAAAGATTCATTAAAATGTTTCTGTTCTTTATCACGTCGATCGGCAGTGTGATGCTGCCGCGCATCGCCAACATTCATGCCAAAGGACAGGATGAGGAAGTGCTGCGGTTTCTCCGCACGACTCTTCGCATGGCGCTGTATCTGGCGATTCCGATGATTGCCGGCATTATTTCGCTGATCCCGTATTTCATTGGATGGTTTTTGGATGAAACCTATCAGATCGTAACACCGTTGATCATCTTCACGACGCCGATCATCCTGTTTATTTCCTTAAGCAACGTGTTTGGGACGCAGTACCTTTTGCCGGTGGGGAGAACGAAGGAATATACCCGTTCGGTGATCATCGGGGCCGTGACGAATTTCTGTCTGAATGCTCTGCTGATGCCGAAGCTCGGGGCGTTTGGGGCGATTACCGGCTCCGTCATCGCTGAGTTTATGGTGACGTTCACGCAATGGCTCTCGATTCGGGGGCAGCTGAATCTCGGTTTCCGGATCCAGGAAGTGACGAAATATGTCATCGCCTCCCTGTTCATGATGCTTCCTGTTCATTTTATCGGGGAAGCCATGGGGCCGCGATTTACGACCAATCTCATTCAGATCGCTGCCGGCGTGTTCGTCTATTTTGGCCTGCTGACGTTGATGAAGGACGATTTCCATATGAACTTGATCCGCAAAGTGCTAAATCATCGCAAAGGAGAAGCCGCCCATGAGTAAAGTCAGCGTTGTTGTACCTGTTTATAACGTAGAGGATTATCTTGAAAAATGTCTGGATTCCTTAATCCATCAGACCCTGAAGGATATTGAGATTCTGTGCGTGGATGATGGCTCAACGGATCATTCCAACGAACTGCTTTACATCTATAAAAACCGGGATTCCCGCATTCAAGTGCTGGAAAAGACCAACGGCGGACTGTCAGATGCCCGCAACTACGGCATGAAGTTTGCCACCTCGCCTTATATCGTGTTTGTCGACTCGGACGATTTTCTCGAGCCGCAGGCACTGGAAAAAGCGGCCGCCAAGCTCGATGAAACAGGGGCGGATCTGGTCATTTTTGACGTCTATCAATACTTTATGAAAACCAAGACGAAAGAAGTCATTGCCAACCGCTACAGTGATGAGAAAACCTATACCCTAAAGGAAAATCCGGAGATGATTACCCGCATTCTCAATGCGGCCTGGAACAAGATGTACCGTCTTTCCCTGTTTCAGGAAAATAACATCACCTATCCGGTCGGTTATCTGTATGAAGATCTGGGAACGACATACAAGCTGCTGCTGAAAGCCAAATCCATCGCCTTCGTCAATGAACCGCTGTATGATTACCTGGCTGACCGGCCAGGCAACATCACTCAGTCGTTTAACAAGAAGGCCTATCACATTCTGAACATGGCGGAGGAAACGATGAACTATTATCGTGAAGAAGGGGTTTTTGATCAATATTATGAAGAACTCAAATACCTGGCCTGTGTCAACATCATCGAAAATCTGAAGAAAACCCGAACTGTGAAAGACCGAAAGCTGGTCGATGAATACATTGACGCCTGTTTTGCCTTTATTCATACCCAGTTTCCGGATTATCCGGAATGCCGATATCCGATCAACCGCCAGAAAAATGACTGGATCTACATGCGTCCGCAGGCACTGAAAGCCTATCTGCGCACCCGCAGCCTGCTTCATCGCTAAGCCCTTGAACCATGAAATAAAGGAGAAGCTGACTATGAGTAAAGTTACCATCATCGTACCCATTTATAATGTGGAGGAATATGTTGCCAAGTGTTTGGATTCCCTGCTGCGCCAGACCTATTCCGACTATGTCATCTACGCTGTTAACGACGGTTCGCCGAAAAACGAACAGCCGATCATTGACCGCTATGCCGCAGCTTATCCAGAGAAAGTCGTGGCGATCCGCAAGGAAAACGGCGGATATGGTTCAGTTCTGGAAATGGCGATTGCCCGATTGGACTCGGAGTATTTTCTGGTCTGTGATCCGGATGATTATCTTGCCGACAATGCGTTGGAAACCTTGGTCAGTTTGGCTGACACCCATCAAGCCGATATGGTGATCGGCGGCAAGAATTTTATTTATTCCGACAGTGATGAACAGACCTATGATCCAGCCTACAACACCAAGTTTACAACACTGCAGCCCGGTCATTGCTATCGTAAGGGAACCGATGAATTTGAAAATCTCTTCTTCATCGATCCCTCGCCGCATGCCAAACTGTATCGCCGCAGCTTAGCCGAGAAGATTCAGTTTCCACATAAAATCGGCTACACTGACAATCTGTTGTTCTATATCAGTCTGTTGAATGCGAAAAACGTAGTTTATACGGATAAAGCTCTGGCGCATTATCTGATCGACCGGGCCGGCAACACGATGACGGATCTGAAGCCGCAGGTGATTGACGCGCATGCCCAGGTCTTTTCCACGATTCTGGATCAGGCAAAGTCCTGTCCGGAGGTACCGGATCTGTTTTACTATCGGATTTTTGAAGCTTACAAATTTTCCTTCTATCAGCTGCGCCGGATTAAGGGCACGCCGGAGGAAAAACAGGCGCATGCGGAAGTTCTGTATGGTTTAGTAAAAAAGCTGATGCCGTATCGCTCAGCAATCCTTCAAGGGATGGAGCGCTTCGGCTACACCGGAAATCGGGAACGGCTGAAGGATAAGCTTGTCCTGACCTCCTTACTTTCGCATCCGGTTTATCGCCGCTGGGTGAAGTCCTTCGTCAAGGAGTAGCGGAATGCGCGGACTGAAAATAAGCCGCCGGCCGCTTCTCGCTTTTCTGGGTACGTTCGTCCTGCTGTGCGGGATTTTCGCCGTCCTGGGCTTTGTTCCTTTTGGCGGACGTTCCCTGCTGATCAATGATCTGAACATTCAGTATGTGGAATACTTCAAGTATCTGCATACCATTGTCACCGGACAAAACAGCCTGACTTATGCATCGGCTGCGGGGATGGGCAGCAGCTTCATTCCGATTTTTTCCTATTATTGTTCCAGTCCGCTGCAGCTGCTTTTTGCCCTGCTGCCCCAAGAGGCCATTCTGCTGTCCATCAGCGGGCTGACGCTGATTAAACTGAGTCTGTGCTGCATGACCATGCTGATCTATCTCGATCAACGCTTTGGTCAGCGCCGCATTCACGGTCTGTTTGCGCTGGGTTATGCCTTTAGCGGGACGGCGATCGCCTATTCTCAATGCGTGATGTGGCTGGATGGTCTGATATGGCTGCCGATCTTGTTATGGGGAGTGGAGCGGATTCTGCAGGGAAAATCGGCAAAGCTGTTTACCTTGGCAGTAGCTGTCAGCGTCTTTTCCAATTATTACACCGCGCTGATGGGTCTGATGTTTGCCTGCCTGTTTGTTCTGGCCCGCTATTTCAGCGAGAAACCGACGATTCCCTTTTTAACTGTGCTGAAAAAAGGCATTTTGGGGATGGGAATCGGCTTAGCCTGCAATGGTTGGCTGTTAATTCCCAGCTTTCTCTCCGTGATCAATAACCGCCTTGTTCAGCCGGCGCAGGTTTTGCCTTCATTCAGCATGGAGCGCTTGATCGGGCTGGACAATGCCTTTCCGTTTGTCCCGGCGGTTACACTGGGACAGGAAATCACGTTTGACTACGCCGGACTGCTTTGTTTAATCCTGATGCTCTCTTCGTTTTTTCAACGATCCCGATCAAGGCGGAAAAAAGTCGTCGATGGGCTGACGCTGCTGTTGTTTGCCGCCTCCGTGCTGATCACGCCGTTCTACAAACTGTGGCATTTTCTTTCCATGCCTTATGGTTTTCCATCCCGGTTCAGCTTTGTGATCGTCTTTTGGCTGATCGTGACGGCGGCGCAGGTCTGGGAATGCCGGGATAAGCGGTCGCTGCTTTGGGGCAGCGCGCTCAGTCTGCTTTTGTTAGCCTGCAATACGACGATGACGCTGCCGGTGAAACTGGCCGCGGCTGGACTCCTTATGGTGATCACGGCATTGCTTGTTTATGGATTCCAGAAAGTTTTGGCGGTAGTTGTAGTCGGGGAATTGGCGCTGTCCTGTACGGCGGCCTTCCGTTCTTTGGATCACGATAACGTCTATGATGGCTATGCTTCAGTCCAGGAAGTTCTGAGTTATCAAAGCGAGGTGCAGGAAGCTTTAGCTAGTTTTGAGTCTGAGTCCGGCTATCGCATCGAAAATCTGTCGATGCGCAACCAGAATGAAGGTTTGGGCTATAACTATCCGGGTATTTCTCACTATTCGTCGACCTATGATAAGAAGGTCAGCGATTTCCTCGAACACTACGGCGTCAGCCATCGGATGTTCGGCAGCACTTACCAAGGCACAACGCTGTTTCTTGACGCGTTTCTCGGCCTTCGCTATCTCCTGCGTGAAAAAGGGGAAATTCATGTCCAGACGCAGGCCGATCACTACTCGAAAATCGCCGAAACCTCCGCCTTTGAAATTCTTGAGAATCCATACGCGCTGCCGCTGGGGTTTGTGATTGAAGATCATGGCGATGCCCCGATTCCGCAGACGACGACGCTTCTGGCCCAGAATGAGCTGGCTCAACTGTGCGGCGCTGAGCCGATCATCACTCCGCTGAAGGATCCTGATTTGTTTGTCTGGGATGGCGATGAATTGAGCAGTTCGCCGCTAGTTGTGGCTCGGCGTCCCGGCGCGGAAACTTCGATTGCGATTTATACGCAGTCGTTAAACGAGGAAGATCCGCTCTACCTGCAGCTGCCCTATGAAACGGATGAAACGTGGTATCAGCTGTGGATCAATCAGAATTATGCCCTTGATGATCATACCGGCTACAATGCCGGCGCTCAGTACCTCGGCGCGTATGCTCCCGGTGAGGATATTCTTGTTCAGCTGGTCGTCCGCGATGAATTGCTGCGGCTGAGTAGGGCAGAGGTATTCTCACTGGATTTGTCAGCGCTGGCTGAATGGGCAGCGCAGGTTCAGAAGCAGGGTGCAGAAGCCATCGAGATCCACGGTTCAACGATCACGATGCAGGTTGAGGCTGAAGCAGGGCAGAAGCTGCTGACAACGATCCCGTTTGACAAAGGCTGGAAGGCTGAAATCGACGGCAACACAGTTCCGATTGAAGTCTTTCAAAACACGTTTATTGAATTGCCGCTGACGGCGGGGACGCATGAAATCACCCTGCATTTCTGGCCGCGGGGGTTGACGCTGGGATTAGCGGTGAGCGCGGCCGGCACTCTAATGGCTTTCGTCGGCTTGCTTCACACACGAAAAAAACGAACGGCGGGGAGTGGTTTATGATATACTTATTGCATGAAACAGGAGGATCGCTGTGGAACCGAAAATAACTGTCATTGTTCCCGTTTACAACGTGGAAAAATATTTGCCGGAATGTCTGGATTCGCTGGCAGCGCAAACCTATCCGAATTTACAGGTTCTGGTGGTGAACGACGGCTCGACCGACACCTCCCCCCAGATCATCGCCGACTATGTCCGTCGTTTTCCCAGCTTGTTTGCGCAGCTGAACAAGCCCAACGGCGGCCTGTCCGATGCCCGCAACTTTGCGATGGACAAAGCGGAAGGTGAGTGGATTGCTTTCTTAGACAGCGACGACTGGGCGGATCCGGATTATTATGCCCAAATGGCAGAAGTGATGAAACAGGGCGCGGATGTAGTGGTCAGCGACATCGAATACTTTTATGAAAACGGACAGCCGTCCTGGATCATGCCGGGACTGAATCCGCATGCCTTTGAAAGTCCGATCAAACAAGCCTTTCTGTCGCCGATGTTTGCCTGGAACAAGCTCTATCGCGCTGATTTCTTCACGAAGCAGCAGTTTCGTTATCCAATCGGGACCTGGTATGAGGATATCCCGGTGACGATGCCGATTTTCGCCCAATGTCAAAAGATTGGGATTCAGCATGCCGCGCGGATTCATTACCGCCAGCGGGAAGGCTCGATCATGTCGGTGACCCAAAGCGCGCGGCTGAAGGAAATCTTTCCCGTGATGAAGCAGGTTCGCGATCAGTTCGCGGCGATGGGATGCAGCGAACAATATCACGATGAACTGGAATATTTACATATTGAGCATCTGCGGCTGTACGGCATGTTCCGCTTTCTGCGCTCACCGTTAACAAAAGAATTGAAAACGATGAGCGATACCGTCATGCAGCAGTTCTATCCCCACTGGAAAAAGAATCCGTACATCCGATATCTGGGATGGAAAGATCAGTTGTTTTTAAAAACCTTCGGCAGTCTGACGCTGCCGCTTTATAAGCGAGTGATTCATTAAGAAAGGAGGAGCTTATGCGTACAAGATATTCATTTTACAATTTTTTGGTGAGTCTGATCACCAGCGTGGCTCTTCCGATTTTCGGATTTATCAAGGTGCGGATGTTCATCGATCTGTATGGCAGCGACCTCAACGGCCTGCAGCTGACGATCATGAATGTGATCACTTTTCTGAACGTCTTTGAGCTGAGCTATTCGCTGGCTTTCCGCCAGCTGTTGTTTAAGCCGCTGGCCGAGGATGACCGCGGCAAAGTGCTGTCGATTTATAACGGTGCGGTCAAGGTATTCCGCTTCACCGGCATGGCGGTACTGATCGTCGGCGCGCTGACGGCGCTGTTATTTCCGATGTTTGCCCAGTCTCCATTGGGATATGGCGAAACGGTCACGATGTTTTTGATCCTTTGTGTTCCTTTTGGTTTGTCTTACTTTTTGATGGGACCGAATTTTGTCATCATCGCCGATCAAAAGGAGTACAAAATCAACATCTGGATTCAGACGATTGCGATTTTGCGGATGGTCTTGATGGTGGGGGTCATCCTGCTGAAACTGCCGTATGTCTATATCTTCCTCATCGAAGGGCTGCAGGTGTTCATCGCCAACTTCATCGCCCGCCGGATTGCCTTGAAAAATTATCCGTGGCTGAAGGAAAACAAGCAGCTGGCGTATGATGACGCTTTTCAGAAGAACGCAAAATATACGATTATTCAGCGTCTATCGACGCTGGCCACCAACAATACTGATAATCTGGTCATCACCTTTTTCATGGGCTACACGATGACCAGCGTGTACGGATCTTACAGTTATCTGACGGAATCGGTATCGAAGATCATCAATTCCGCGATCACCTCGCCGATCAACAGCTTCGGCAATCTGTTCAATGACTCCGGTGCGGATTCCTACAGCGTGTTTACTGAGTTTTTCAACTTTGCGGTTTACATCGCTTCGATCATCGGGGTCTGCATCTTTGTGGTGATCGGGCGGTTCGTGCTGATCTGGATGAAGATGCGGCCGGAATATTCGGTGACCCTCCTGATCGCCTTCTTATTTGCGATCAATATTTTCTACATGACGATGCGTGAGCCGATCATCATCTGCCGCGATGCCAACGGCCTGTTTAAGGATGCCAAAAACAACGCTTACCTGCTGGCCATTTCCAAGGTTGTGCTGTCGATCGTCTTGATTCAGCCTTTAGGTATTGCGGGCGTATTGGCCGCAACGATGCTGACCAACTGGACCGTGGATTTCCTCTATAATCCGGTCTTGGTCTATAAAAAAGTATTCCGGCTAAATCCGCTGCGTTACTATAAGATGGTGTTCTCCCGCCTGGCTGTGGCGATCTTGATCGGAGCGGCGGCCTATGCGGGTTGGCAGACGCAGCAGGCGTTTGTCACCTCGTCAACCCTGCATTTTCTGATTGGCTGCGTCATTTTGGGCATGATTGTGTTTGTGGTGTTTACGATTGTTTACTGGTTCTCCTATGCTTCCTTCCGCAAGCTGATTCAGCGCGGATGGCGTTTAATCCGGCACAAGATGAATCAGAATAAAGAGGTGCAGGCATGAAAAAAATCATTCAGTGGCTGTGCGGCTTTTGTCTGCTTGCAGGATTGTTATGCGGCTGCCGCACGACGTTGATTCAGGATCAGAGGGAAACCTATGCGTCTAGTGATCCGGCATTGTTCAGCGATGAAGGGATTGACGCTCAGGCCTATCGTCTTAGCGCAGAGACAGAACATCGCATGCAGTCTAAGATTTTGCGCAATTCCAAGAGTTTTACGATCTCCTTCTGGTTTAAACCGGAGGCCAATTTTGAATGGACAACCCTGCTTTCGATGGGACGGGATGACCGGCATGTGATGCAGCTGGCGACCTCCGGCAATCCAACCGGAGAGCGCTGCGGGCTGAACTATTCCATCCAATCCGGAAACAAAGCCTACCGGGTCATTTCAGATCAAGAAGCCACGGTAGAAACGGGAATTTATAATCATATCGTACTGACGCAGGAAGGCAATACGGTGACCTTATATCTCAATGGCCAGCAAACTGCATCCGGCCATGTTGCCAAACAGGTCAAGCAGCTGCGAAGTGAGGAGCTGATCCTGGGCAAGAGTCTGATTTACAATGATCCGCAGGCGGAGGGGGCATTCCAGGATTTTCAGATTATCAATCAAGCTTGGACGGCGGAGGAAGTGGCCGCTGAATTCGATCGGTTTTATCCCAAAGCCGTACTGGATACCTTCCATTTCAGCAATCGGGATGATCTGACGGGCAATCTTTGGTTTGCTGAAAATCCGTATCGTGAGTTATACTTCAGCTGGACCAGCGATAAGCCGGAAATCATTACGGATCAGGGCAAACTGACCCAACCGACAACGGCTCAGGGCGACCAGACGGTAACGATCACCGCCCATGTGGAGCATCAGGGTCAGACCTTTACCAAGGATTTTGTCTTCCACGTCCTCGCGGATTCCCCGGAAACAAGATTAAAGCGGGATCAAATCGCAGTCAATAACGACTTTCAGACCTTGATGAACGAGAATGATGTGCTGCCGGCCTCGGCGGCCAACGGATCCGAACTGGAATGGACGGTGCTGAGCGGCGGAATCGAGCTGCAGGAGAATCGGATCGTCAAAACAGAGGCAGCCGAGAAAGTGAAGGCTAGGCTGCGGGTAACCCTCCGTCAGGAACAACTCAGCGAAACGATCGAGCGCGACGTTGTGGTGCTGGATGAATTTACCGGCTACGTGCTTTCCTACTTTAATGGAGAGCTGGGCGAGGAGCGCGGCAAACTGGCTTACAGCCGCGATGGCCTGCATTGGACAGATCTCAATCAAAGCCAGCCTGTGCTGACGTCCGAACTGGGTAACGGCCGCATCCGTGATCCGTTTATCGGACGGGATAAATCCGGTGATTTTGTGGTACTGGCTACCGAAGGCTTTGACAATCCGGATATTTATCTTTGGCGCAGTACTGATCTGGTGACATTTACCGACCATCGGCTTGTTTCCGTTTCATTATGGGATCCCTTCCTCAAGATGAGCGGAACCCGGGCCTGGGCGCCGGAAATGAGCTATGATCCTGAGCAGGACTTATATTACATCTATTTTTCGGATCCGACGGAAAAGGATGAGAGCGCCTTGTATTATGTCGCGACGAAGGATTTCGAGCATTACAGTTATCCGGGCAATTTCTTTAAGCCGGGCTATACGGTGATCGACGGAACCGTCCTGCAGACGCAGGGAAAGTACTGGCTGTTTTACAAAGATGAACGCAAAGCTGCGCAGACGATTTATTACGCTTCAACAGAGGCGTTATCCAATCTGTTCGGTGAAGCCTATGATCAGGAATTCCTGTTTCCGCTGCGCTTTATGGAAGGCCCGTTTGTGTTCCCGGTGAATGGAGAAAATTCCTTCTACCTGTATGAGGACTATTATCCATACGGAACCTTCCATGTCGCTCAGTTTTCAACGCTGGGAGAGAACAGCGATCTGCGCTGGCTGGATGAGTCGGAGTATACCTTGCCGAATGAAGACGTTCGTCATGGCTCAGCCACCCCGCTGACGGAAAAGGAACTGCAGCGGCTGCTGGAAGCCTATCCGCCGGCTGAAGAAGCGGTTTCAGAGCCTGACGGGATTGAAGCTCCATCTCAAAATTAGATCATGATCACATCAAAAAGACGGGAATCAGTTCCGGAATCTCCTTCCGGCAACGCATTCCCGTCTTTTCTGTTTCGCTTATCTCAATCCATTACTGGAACTTCACCACACGGTAGCTGTATTGACCATAGGCCGGAATCATCTCCGCCACAACTTCGCGGGTGTCAAAGTCAATCTCACTCATCAGCGAATGTACGCTGCCCGTGCCCCAGCCGATGACGTAGGTGTTAGCTTCGGTTTTCATCACCGAGCCGGTCGCAAAGGAATATTTTCCATCGACCATCATTTCCTTCCATGTGATCACCGATTGATTTTTCTCATTTAACTGAAATTCCAGAATCCGCGTCTGTTCCTGGGCATTGCCGTTATCAAACAGAAGCAAGGTATGTTCGTCGATCAGCTTGGCATAATGCTGGCGGGAGAAAAGCTGCTCTTCCTCCAACCCGAAGTCATCACCCAGCCCGCCTAATGTCCAGAGAATCTGTCCGCTTTGCCGGTCAATCTTTAAGACTGCATCCAGATTACGGAAGGAGGCGATCAGATTGCCGTCGTCAGGATCTACACACAGACTGTTGATATGCGCATAATCCGCGGCGTAATAAATGTCATTGGTATTGGTATAATCGTTGTTTTCCACCGACTGTCTCAACAAGGCCGGATGATCGCTGCTGCACCATTCAAAGATGACCTCGTCGTTTAGAATTTCCTGGATCAAGGCTGCTTTTACCCGAACATAACGCTGTTCACTGGAAACCCATAGGTTCTGATCAACAGAACCGGTAAGCAGATAATGGTTTTCACCGAGCATCAAAAACTCGTGGTTCTCACACATCCCGCCTGCGGGCAGATGTTCAGAAGGCAAAAGTTCTATTTGTTGAATCAGCTGATACTGATCATCGAGAAGATTGATGTGACCATATTGTACGCCCATATACAACAAATGATCGGAAATATCGGCCGAAGGTTCAAAGAAGGAATAAGTGACGACACCGTCTAATTCATGCTTTTGGAAATTCATTACTGAACCGCTCTTATTATAAAAACCGCGGTAGTAATACAACAGCTGTCCGTCGTTATCCATTTTAAAGATATAAGAATCCCCGTCATCATTCATCAGATCCCCATAATAATCACCGGCACTTGTGCTGTGACCCGTAAACTGCACTGTCGGGAAACTGTCCGGCAGCAGCTGCACGGTGACATGGCGCTGACAATCGCCTTTGCGGATCGTGAGAACGGAGGATTGCTGCGGACTGAGGGTTTCCACTTCAATCGCGGCGGGGGAGGTCAGCTTCTGACCATTCCAGCTGATCTGCAGATTTCTGTCACTGGAAGTCCAGGTCAGAATATTGGTCGTTTCCCGGCTCAAGGACAACGGTGCAACTAACGGCGCCGTTTCGGAAAGATCCACATTTAGTGGCAAACCGTTGATCTGAATTTCCAAATCGCTGGTCGTCAGCAAATCTCCGATATGAGTGCCGTCGGCACTGATGCTTACGGCACAGCCAGCTGCTTCTTCCGGGGAAAAACCCTGAACAGCCAAGAAAATCAAGGCCGCGCCAAACAGTCCCCAAGGCAGAATCCGCAGCCAAAAAGATCGATCAAATTTCATTTCCATTCACCTCATGAAAAAAAGTATAGTTTAAATTTATGAAGATTGTGTGAAATTTGTCATTAAATTGTAATAATTTCGCAATAAATTAAAACATAAAAAAATCTGATTTCAGCAAACGAAGACGACGCTCACGTTTGAATGATCAGATTTCAGGTTCATTCTGTTTTTTCTTTTTGGGCTGGTTGTTCTTCCAAGATTTCCTCATTCCGGATGACGATCTGATCGTTCAGATACAATTGGATCAAGGCCAGAACTTCCGGACAGACACCTTCATCTTCAAACATGACGTGATGTCCGTTTTCAATCACAAACATCTGTTTTTGAGCGGAAGGCATGCGGGAGAAGGCGATCTTTGAGCTTTGCGGTGAAACGATGCCGTCTTGGGAACCATGAATCAAGAGTATGGGACAGGATAATCGGGAAGCATAGGGCCGAAACTGTACGACAACGTCGATCAGCGTCTGAAAAAAGTTTGCCGGCAGACCATTAAAATTGGCGATTTCCTGCGGTGATTCCAGATGGGTGAAGTGAGTGATCAGCGAGGTCAGAATATTGCCGGTATTCTTCAGATTGATCAGATCGAAGGCCGGTGCGATCAGAATCAGCTTCTCCACCGGAAGCATCGACGCGATCCAGCTGGCGATGACACCGCCCATTGAGAACCCGCCCAGAATGACCCGGCGCTGTTTCAGCAATTCTTTTTCAACGACATGCAGGGCCCGGTTCGCCCATAAAATCCCATTGGAATCCTTCGGGTCCTCTGGATCAAAAAGCTCCGGCATGATGATCTCATAATCATTCTCAAACGCTTGTTGGAAAGCCTCCAGCTCACCTGTCCGTTTTCTTCCAAAGCCATGCAGGAAGATGATCACCGGACGCTTAGCGCGTGTTCCTTTCAGCTGTTTTTCAAGAATCATTTTCTTTCCTCCAATTTTTCCTATTATATCATACAAACGTTGGGAATCCTGCTTTTTTGTGCTAAAATGGAGAGCGGGAAAAGGTCAATACAGAAAGGCAGGAATCAGGGTTTGAATTGTAACAACAAATATGATGTCGTGATCATCGGCGGCGGCATCGGCGGATTAATGTGCGCTTACCGCATTGCCGAACGGGATCCAAAAGCGTCGGTTCTGCTTCTGGAACGAGGACTGGATTTGGAACACCGTCAGTGTCCGATCATTTCAGGCAAGGCCGAAAAATGTCTGAAATGTGAGCCTTGCGCAGTCATGGAGGGAATTGCCGGCGCGGGGGCATTCTCGGACGGCAAGTATATCATTTCCACCGAATACGGCGGATGGCTGCCGGAATTCATGGAACCCGCCAAAGTCATGGATTATATCGAACAGGCAGATCAGGTGCTGATGCACTTTGGGGCGCAAAAGGAACGTTTTGTGCCCAATGATGAGCTGAAACAGCTCTGCCTGCGCTACGATCTGCATATGCAGCAGGCGCAGTTAAAGCATTTGGGAACAGACGCCAACTTAAAAACGATGCAGAATCTGGTCGATGACTTAAAGCAGCGCGTCCAGATTGAAACGCTGTGTACGGTCACGGATGTGAATAAGCAGACACACGAAGTCTATTTTACGCATCGCGGGCAACAGTACAGTGTCAAGGGAGAGAAAATCGTCTTTGCGGTCGGCCGTGCCGGCAGCCGGGTTTTTCTGGACTGGTGCAAACGCAACGGGGTGGCCTGCGCCAATAATCAGGTTGATATCGGCGTGCGGGTTGAATTGCCAGCGATGGTATGGGAGCATTTCTCCAAGAAAATCTATGAGCCTAAAATTCTGTACCGGTCAAAAGCCTATGGGGATACGACGCGGATGTTCTGTTTTAACGAGCGCGGCCTAGTCGTGACTGAGAATACCGACGGAGTTTTGACGGTCAATGGCCACGCCTATAAAGAACTGGAACGCAAGACTGACAATTCCAACTTTGCGCTGCTCTGCACGATCCGCTTCACCGAACCGTTTAACGACCCGATTGATTATGCCCGTTACGTCGCTTCGCTGGCGAATAAAATTTCCGGCGGCAGCGTGCTTGTTCAGCGTTTAGGCGATCTGGAAAGCGGCCGGCGGACGGATGAAAAGCGGCTGAAGCAGTCGACGGTCCGTCCGACCCTCAACGCTGTGCCAGGTGATTTAAGCCTGTGCATGCCGAAGCGTCAGCTGGACAATATCATTGAAACGCTGCACGCTCTGGATAAAGTGGCACCGGGGACCGCTAACTATGATACGCTGCTGTACGGCGTCGAATGCAAGTATTATTCCGCCCGCCCGGACTGTGTCAACTTTGAAATCAAAGACTGTCCGGGAATCTACGCTTTGGGTGATGGCGCAGGCTTTACCCGGTCATTATCCCAGGCCGCAGCCAACGGATTAATCATCGGCGAAATTTTGACCAAAAAATAATCAATTCCATTGCCGAAGCTTATGAAATTGACTATAATGAACATGAAAGAAAGAGGGAGTAAAATTATGTCAGAAGAAAAAGTATTAGTTGAAGTTTCTGCCCGTCACATCCATTTGAGCGATGCCGACGTTGAAGCTTTGTTCGGTCCAGGATACAAATTAACTGTAAAGAAAGAGCTGTCCCAGCCAGGTCAGTTCGCTTCGAATGAAAAGGTAACAATCAAGGGAGAACGCGGCGAAATGAAGCTGTCCGTTCTGGGACCAACCCGTCCTGAAACCCAGGTTGAGCTGTCTTTGACGGATGCCCGTACGGTGGGCGTAAAAGCCATGATCCGGGAGTCCGGCGATATTGAAGGAACACAGGGTGTAACGATCATCGGTCCAGCCGGTTCCATTGAAATCACGAAAGGTGTCATCGCTGCGAAGCGGCATGTTCACATGACGCCGGCCGATGCGGAAAAGTTTGGCGTCACCAACGGTCAGATTGTTTCTGTGAAGATAGATACGGATGGCCGCAGCCTGACTTTCGGGGATACGGTTGTCCGCGTTTCTGAGAAATATGCGTTGGCTATGCATATCGATACGGATGAAGCCAATGCGGCAGCGATCTCGGGTTCAGCAATGGGCGAAATCATTAAATAAGTCAGATCAACGAAATTCAGTTTATAAGTAAGCGGCACTGTCCGCTTTTTTATTTTGCGTAAAAAAACCAAAAAGAAAACCGGGATTCCCCGGCTGACTTTCATTGAGTTTGTTGGGATTATTCCGTTTCCGCTTCGATCTCCTCAGTTACCGGCTGACTTTGGTTGGCAATCACCAGGTTGCTGCAAAGCCATTTGCCGCTGACGTTGAGGAAGGTCATCTGGTAGGTATTGGAATAGGTTTGGGATTTCTCACCTTCGATCGTCACGACATAATCAAACGAAATCGTTCCGGTAAAGCCGACGTCTTCCCCATAGCTGATCAAATCACTGATGTGCATGTTGTCAAAACGATAGGAATCATGCGTCGAGAAGTAGCGGTTCACGAAGCTGGAAATCGCTTTGTAATAATTCGTCCGGCGGTATAAATACTGCTGCAGATCAGAGAAGCGCGTATCTTCTGAGATATATTTCGCATAGGTCATGGCCGTATCACGGATCCGCGTCCGCATGACCTCTTCCATGGCTCCGCCTGGCCGATCGGCAATATAGAAGCAGTCCTGCAGCGCATCCTTGACGACGCTGTACTGAGCGTCATCCTGCGTGGTGACCGTGGGAATTCCGACCAGATTGTCAATGTGATAACGGGTGACCAGCGGTGCCTGGTTCAGATCGAAGAGGTTGGAATACGCTTCCGAGCTGACATTGCGTTCGGTGATGTAGTTTTCATTCAGGCGGATTCCGTTGACATAGACCTGGGCATCGCCAAAGACTTCAATGTAGAAGTTGCGCGCATCCGTTACCGTCCGGACATTCCATTGTTTTTCATCTTCGTTGTAGATCAGTTCCAGCGTTGCGATTTTTTGCCGGTCCACCATCATGTCATAATATAAAAACGTATCGTTGGAATAAGCTTTTTTTGAGAACACCGCTTTTTTCAAATCGACGCCTTCGTAAATGGATTTCAGATATTCGATGTACGGTTCTTTTTCATTGAACTGCGTAAAGATAATCGTAGATTTCTCATAGATTTTATCATAATTCTCCGCCTGAAGCAGATGCACGTAGCTGCTCATTGCTCCGTTCGGTGTACTCTTCTCGTAATTTTCCAGCACTTTCCAGGTCAGAAACAGGACGGCGCTGCCCAAGATCATCAGGACTAGAAACAGTTTGAGCAAAAAATAGAGAAACTGCTGATTGGAAGAATTGATCTTCCTTCTCTCCCGCTCGGAAGCCTCGCGAATACGCTCGACGGATAGATGCCACAGATCGGTAGTTTCCTGCTTGCCGCCGGTATGTCCTTCCGGGCTGTGATGCAGCACCGCTTCCGTCTTTTTCTTCTTCTTTTTCACCGGCTGATCCGGTTTGGCGGTACGGGCAGGACGTTTGGAAGTCCCGCTGCCTGCCGGCTTCTGCTTTTTCGCCGCGGCCGGTTTTTTTTGTTCTTCGTTGTTGCTCATGCAGGCCCTCCTGTTATTTCACGATAAAGGCGGTCGGAACCTTGCGGTCGCCGTTCATGGAAACCACGTTGTTGATAATCTTGCCGTCATAGACCATGACCGACGAAGACCCGCCGTCAAGATTCGCGGCGTTCATCGCTCCGTATTGCGTCATGATGTCAATGCAGTCAGAATATGAAGCTCCCAGACTCGTTGTCTGCCGGCCGTCGATGACCAGCAGCAGCACGGCTCCGTCTTCCCGCTGGCCGATCACCGTGCGCGGATTGACCCCGCCGCCGGTGCCCGTGACTTCAACCGGAACATAGTTGACGATAAAGATCGGCTTGAACGTCACCGCATCGCGCAGGCCGTACTCCAGCGCCTGCCGTCCGGTCATGTTGCCGACGATCAGCTTATTCTGTTCGTTAAATCCGATGACGGAATTGTAATCATCCAGTCCGCCGCTGACCAGCTCGCCATCCTGAATCACGATGCCGTAAGGAATTCCGCCGGTTCCCTGACCGTTGGGATCATCGAAGCCCCCGGCATTGATTCCGCCGATGGCATCGTTGGCTTTGACGTATTCTTCAACGAAGTAGCCTTCGTTGGCATTGCCCAAATCCGAATTGACGGCCAGATGGATGCGCGACGGATCGTAGACGATCATCAATTTTCCCTCATACGTCGGACCTTTGATATCAATAATCTCGATTTTATCTTTTTTGCTTTCGTCAATGACAAAATCCGTTTCGGAGTCCGTGATTTCATCGGTATCACTGACGGAGTTGCGGTTCATGATCGTTTCCATTTCCTCTTCCGAAAAAAACAGCCGGGCAACACTTTTTAACGTCCGGGTCTCCATCATCGTGCTCGTAAGCAGGTTGCTGACGGTGACCGACGGGCCTTTCAGCACGATCATTGCTGCACCGTAGACGGTCATCAGACCAACGAGAATGAAAACCGCGGCGATCATATAGGTTTTCTGTAAAATCGTAAAGGGTTTGATTTTCCGCGTGCGGTTTCGCTTGCGCTTTGCCACCCAATCCCACCTTTCTATCTGCTGGTATTTTAGATTAATTGATCTGAGGAAAGTTTATAATTTGGCTCAGATCAAGCTTTTTAATAGGTTCGTGTATCATTATAGTATAAAAGCGAGAAATTGTCATAGAAAAAAGTATCGATTCAACGAACACTTTTGTAAGGAACGGTTCATTTCAGAAAGGGCAGCCATTTGCGGATGATGACCGTCAGGATCATCGTCAGCGGAAAGACAAAGAAAAACCGTACGGCGCCGTTGTTTAAATACAAAGAACCCAGTAAGATTTCACCCAATTCCAAAAACATCGCATGACAGAAATAAATCACGGTGCTGGCTTCACGCAGCGCTTTGAAATTCAGCTTCCAGTTTAACTGCGTTTGCAGCAGTCCGGCAAACCAATACAAGATAAACGGAACCGTCATCAAATACATGTTGTAATCCAAAGCCCAATGAAAATGCCGGACAGTGAAGGCTTCTGCGACTAACAAAACGAAGGCTACAGCCGCTTTGATAAAGGGATGGCGAAGGGTCTTCGTCTGGTTCAGATCAGCCAGTGCCATGCCCATCGCGACAAACATCACGCCGAAGAACAAGCCGTTGCGGGTTGTGAACATCAGTAAAAAGTAGGTGTTGACCGACTGCAGCAGAATTTCGTTGGTGATTAAGCCATGATAGGTTTCAACCAATCCAATAAGAAATAAGAGACCGCCCAGGATCAACAAAGCCTTCATTGAAAATTTCTTTAAAAACAGATGACAGAAAACCATCGCAAAAATCAGCGCTGACATATACCACAGATGAAAGTAGGTTCCGATATTGAACAAAGCGATCGGCAAGGCTGCCAGCCACAAAGCTCCGCTGATTTCCATCATATTGCCCAGCTTGTGCATCCCAAACGGAATATAGATCACACTCCAGATCAGATACAGCTTAATCAGCCGCTTAATATAGCTGCGAAAGTAATTTTCATCCTTATGACAGCGCCCGATCTGCATGAAATAACCGGCCGAGATAAAGAAAAACGGAATGACGATTCTTCCTAATATATTGCTTGTGACAAAGCCTAAATCCGGCCAGACTTCATAAAAGGGGTAAGTGTGGACAACGATGACGAGAAAGGCGCAGACAAATTTCATCACATCCACAGCGTGATATTGTTGGGTTTTGGCAGAGGTCATGGTATCGCTCCTTTAGTTTACTCTGTTTTCAATAGGATACCACATTTAAGAATCACGTGGGAAGAAAACCCTTCGCTCTGAAAGAAAGATGAAAGAATTGAAGCAAAAAGAAGCGTCCAAATTGACTTTCATCGCTCCCTACTCTACAATAAGTTCATAAAGTTAAATGAAACTAACAATCAGGAGGATCACTTATGAACGCAGTAGCTTACGCGGCTTTGGGCACCGGCTTTACCTTTCTGTTAACTTCTGCCGGCGCAGCCGTCGTCTTCTTCTTTAAAAATGAAATCAAAGGGAATATCCAGAAAAGCTTTCTTGGCTTTGCCGCAGGGGTCATGGTGGCAGCTTCGGTTTGGTCGCTGTTAATTCCGGCGATCAGTGAGGCGGAAGCGATGGGGTTGATCGGCTGGGTTCCGGCAGCGATCGGTTTTGTGGCCGGCGGTGTCTTTCTGTTTGCCCTGGATCATCTTCTTCCGCATCTGCATCTGGAACAGAAACAGCCGGAGGGCTTGAGCAGCAACTGGAAAAAGACAACGCTGCTGGTCTCGGCGGTGACGCTGCACAACATTCCCGAGGGCATGGCGGTCGGCCTGGCTTTTGCGATGGCCGCTCAGCATCAGGATCCAGCCTTGATGTCAGCGGCGATGGCGTTGGCGATTGGCATCGGGATTCAGAATTTTCCGGAAGGCGCAGCGATTTCCCTGCCGCTCAGACAAGAGGGCTTCAGTCGGTTTAAAGCATTTCTGTACGGCAGTTTATCCGGAATCGTTGAACCGATCTTCGGAATTCTGACTGTTTTGGCAGCCTCGCAGATCGCCGGTTTAATGCCGTGGCTGCTTTCGTTTGCGGCTGGTGCGATGATCTTTGTCGTCGTGGAGGAACTGATTCCGGAAGCCCATCTGGGGGAACATACTCACGTCGGCACGATCGGGTTTATGGTCGGCTTTCTGATCATGATGATTCTGGACGTCGCCTTGGGGTAAGCGGAATCTGGATATCCGCGATCAAGCTCAATCATTTTTAGAATCAGAGACACAAGGAATCGCGGGAATCCGCCTTTCCCTGTGTTTTTTCTTTATAATGTGCGGTATAATGAACAAAAATAAGGAGTGGAAGATATGGATTGCGAATGGAGTAAGAGAACCTCAGACTTTTTAAAAATGACGCTGGCCAAGGATTACACATCTGTGTCCTATGCCTTGCGGGTGGAGGGCGAACTGGTTGCGGCCGATGCATTAGGCTGGCAGGATCAGCCTCAACAAATCAAGGCGGATGAGCGTTGTACCTACAATGTGGCATCGGTTTCCAAAATCTATTGTACGGCGGCAGTGATGGTGCTGGTTCAGCGCGGATTGATCGACTTGGATACACCGGTCGTGGAGTACGTGCCGGAATTTACAATGCTGGATGAAGATTATAAAAAGATCACCGTGCGGCATCTGTTAAACCATGCCAGCGGTTTGCCGGGAACTCAGTGGAAAGGTTTTTCTGTCACGGCTTTAACGAAACGCGACTATGATGAAGAAGTGCTGAACTATCTGGCGAACAGTCATCTCAAAGCCAAACCGGGCGAATATTCGGTTTACTGCAACGACGGGTTCACCCTGGCTGAGATCGTCGTCGCCCGCGTCAGCGGACAGCGGTACAGTGATTTTCTGCGGGAAAACATCACCGGTCCGATTCAGGCGGATTCCACGCGGACGATTGAGGACCGCAATCCGGATTTTCCGTTAGTTCATGAAAAAGCCAAACCCGCTGAATTGTTATTGGTGGAAGGCGCTGGGGGATTGACGACATCGATGATCGATTTGTGCAAATTCGGCCAGCTGTTTTTATCTGAGAATCCGATTCTTTCCGAAGCCAGCAAGCAGGAAATGGCTAAGCCGCAGGGTGTTTCCTTCTTAGCCCAGGATCAGAAGAGTCCGTCCTATGGTTTAGGCTGGGATACGGTCTGCTTCAGTGATCCTGATTTTGATCTGGGTGAGGGTGTGCTGCGCAAAGGCGGCAACAGCTTCCAGTTTACATCTCAGCTGATCATCATTCCCAAGTACAACGCGGTGCTGGCGATCAGTGAAACGCATGACTGCAAGATCGATGTGACCCAGGCGGCGCTGCACATTTTGGCGCAATGGCTCCTGCAGCATAAAGGGATTTCAATCTATAAGCGGGCGCAGCCAATTCCGCCAGCTGTGGTTGAGGCCCGCAGCGGCATCTATCTGATGCCCAGCGCGATTGCAACCGTGGCCATGCAGGGGGCGATTGCCCACTTCCAGGATACCCCGTTAAAAGGTCAGCCTTACCCATGGGAATCCTATCTGCGCTACGATGGCCAGCGCTGGATTGCCAATGAAAAGGTCAGTTATTTCTTTGCCGAAGCTCAAGGCGATGAATATTTGATGAGTGAGATGAACGGCGTATGCTATCCGGTGGCGATGAAGGCAAAAGCGTTTGCCCCGTTAAGTGAAACCTGGAAGCAGCGCTTAAATCATCGCTATGTTGTCGTGAATCCAACGCCGGAGGATTTAGTCATCGGGGAGATCATGACGGGTTTCAGTCTGGAAGCCTTGCCGGACTTTGAAGGCATTCTTGTCGCTTCGTTCAGCGGCCGGCAGGGCAGCGATGTGTACAGCGGCGGATTTGACGGCAGCTTTATTCCAGCTGGAGAAAATCGCGGGCGTGGTTTTCTGCGCACCCCCTGCAATGGCAGCCGTGATTTGATTGATCCTTACTTCTTTACACAGGGGGAGGCCGAGCTGTGCGAAGTGGCTTCCTATCGTTACCAGCGCACGGATACGCTGCTGGCTTATCAGGGGCAGGCTTTTGCGGATCATCCGCAGACTTTCCGCCTAGATCAGCCGTTTGACGGGACAATGAGCGTTCCGGAAGGCCGGCGGATCATGATTCTGGACAAGGATCTCAACGTTGTCGGGGATACGCTGACCGACGAACAACTCAAACCCGCAGAAAGCGGTTATCTGCTTTTGATCTAAAGCGGACAAGCGCAGCAGGGAAGGTTTTTCTTCTCTGCTCGCTTTTTTGTTGGAAACGCGGAAGCGGAAAGCGGCCAGAAAGAGAAACAGAGGAATCCTCAGAAGATAAAAGTAAGGTTCAGCTTCTCCAACGAAAATGAAATATGATGCTGTCAAAACAGGCATTGGAAAACGGGAACAGGAAGAAGGGGAGCGAAGGTCAAGCTGTTTAAAAAGTCAATGCGGCCGAGCTGCGGAAAAAGAAAATACAGCCCGAAAAACGGGCTGCACTGTTCTAGGTCTGAGCGGTCAGATCAGGCGTGGGCAAAACCACCGTTGTGCGTCGCTTTTGCTTCATACAACGCTTGATCGGCTTGTTTTGCCAGAAGGGGATAGCTGCTTTTGCATGTAGCGATGACCGCTCCGGCGGACAGGGTGATATTCGGCATATGCCGCCGCGCTGATTCGGCAAGCAAGGTTGTGTTGATATCCTCAACAATTTTTTGGGCTACCTGGTAATCCTGAGTGTTGGAAACAAAGATTGCGAATTCATCGCCATGCAGCCGCGATGCCAAGTCAATCGTACGGATACGTCCGATGATCATCTGGGAAGCCAGTTTGATAACCTCATCACCGACCTGATGTCCATAGGTATCATTGATCGTCTTGAAGTGATCGCCATCCAGGAAAATTAAAATCCCATGATCGTTTTCCTGCATGTGCTGAATCTGTTCCGTAACATTCTGGCAAAAAGATTTGACGATCATCATACCGGTTAAATCATCAATCGCCGCTGCTTTCTGGGCTGCTTTCAAGGCGATTTCCAACCGCTTTTGGGTTTGTCCCAATTCAATATAGGCCTGCCGCAGCTCGCGGGTATGCAGCTCCTTGCGGATCCGGCTTAAACCGTAGACCAAAATCAGTTCAATGCTCAGCAGCGGAAGCAGCCAGACCTGCACGCTTTGGGCAAGCAGGGAAGTGAGCGGAACCAAAAGCAGGACGTGATAGGACTCACCTGTCTGCATCGTTCCATAATAACGGCGATGATCAATTTTGACGGGCAGCACCTGTGCCGGCTGATCCAAAAGCTGTTTGACGGCAGGGCTGTTGGTCTGAAGAAACTGCAGGAAGAGTGCTGCTGCCTCTGCTTCTTCCTGGGCTTTCTGCTTCGGCTGCCCCCGCTCAGTGATTTTATCCCGGGCTTCTTCCGCCTGTCTCAGCGCTTTTTCAGCTGCCGCCGTCTCACCGCTTAAAACGCTGCCTAAATACGCTTCCTGGTCAGAACCAATAATTGTACCGTTGTTATCAAAAATCATCAGCTGTTCCTGATCAAACTGCCGCAGCTGATGAACTAATTGCTGGATATTGCCCATTTTGATGTAATAGGCAAAGACGGTTTCCTGATCTGGCTGCAGCTGTGAGATTGTTGACAGAATGTAATGATTGGCATAACTCATATAGGGCGGAGTGAAGACGACGGCCCCCTGGCCCTTCACCGCATTTTGATACCAAGGCCGCGCCTGCGGCTGATAGCCTGTACTCTCATTTTCAGCACAAGGGGTATCCCAGCTATACAGATAACGATCCTGATATACCATATATACGCCGTCGAAGGTTTCTTGTTCGATTTGGGCTAACGTGGAATCCATTCCTTTTAATTCATTCCAGATTTCATCCGGATCGGGATGCGCCTGAATCAGCTGATCCAAAAGACAAACAAACAGCTGGAAGGAATGGGTGTAGTCTGCCATAACCTCGTTGAGCTGGATTTCGGCGTGTTCGCCATGGTCCGATAAAGTATTTTCAATCCAGCGTACTTCCCGATGCCAGATCCAGGCTCCCCCTAACCCATTGATCAATAAAAAGATTGCCGCGAGCAGCAAAGTTGTGCTTGAAAGCTGAAGTTGTTTCTTCAATTTCATTTTCCCCTTTTAAACAGACTGTTATAAATGGCCGAGAGCTTCTGAATTAATCATAAAACAATGTCGGAAAAAAAGTGAATTGAATCGACGTTTTTTTGTCTTTGTTCGTATTTTTATCAAAAATGCCAAGCTCTGCTTCCTTTTTTACTTCAATCTTTTCCAGCCTGACATCCGTAACCGCTTTCTCCATAAGAAAATGTATAAAGCAAAAGAAACTAGTGTTTATCGATAATGATTCTGCCCTAATCCATACTCGGTGAAGCAAAGGACTGTCCGGAAGCGGGGACGGGTGGTATGCTGAAATCATCATAGGGAGGAAAATTTATGAAAAAGTTGACGATGCTTCTGATCGCTGCTCTGCTGATGCTTTCCGCAGCGGCCTGCAGCAGTTCAGAAACGAAAACGGAAACACTGGAAGGGAAAGGCAATGGCTTCGGCGGATTGATTACAGTAACCCTGACGCGCAAAGACGGCAAGATCACAGAGGTCAAAGCTGTTGGGGATGAAGAAACCCAGGGCATTGGCTCCAAAGCGATTGAACAGCTTCCAGCTGCCATTGTCAAAGCCAATTCCGCAGACGTGGATAATGTCAGCGGGGCGACTTTCACCAGTCAGGGAATTAAGGATGCGGTCAACAATGCATTGGATCCGCAGGCTTATCCTTATGTAGAAAAGGCTGAAAAGGAAGAGCCGAAGAAGGACGTCGCAGCGGCGGATCTCTATCAGGGACTGGCGGTTGTGTCCAATGGCCGCTTAGGGCCGGGCAAAGACGATCAGGAAGTGCCGGTTTACAGCTTCAATGAAGTCGTGCTGAGCGCACTGTTTGATCAGAATGGTCAAATTCTGGATTTGAATTTTGATGAATTGGAAGTGGCGACGCCGAATTATGACGGAGCGGATATGCCGCAGTTCTCGGGGTTCCCAGGCCAAGGTGGATATAATAATGATGAGAACCACGATGGCAAAATTGAAGGCAAAACCGCTGACAGTGAAGATCAGTATCTGGCCGAATTTGAGACCTGGAAAACAAAACGGGAACGCGGCGACAGCTATAAGCTCAACAGCGGCACCTGGGCCAGTGAGATGAATGTTTTTGAACAGCTGTTTACAGGCAAAACCGTCGCTGAAGTCAAAGACTGGTTCGCTAAATATACCGACGCCAATGGCCGGCCATTGCAGGCAGAAGCCAAGAGCGAGGAAGACAAGGCTAAATTTAATGCTTTAAATGATGACGAAAAAAAGATGCTGGAAGATGTCCGTACCGGAGCCACGATTTCTCTGAAAGATCCGCACGGCGATTTCATCGCAGCGCTGGAAAAAGCTTATGCAATGCGTCAGCCGCTGGAAGTCAAAGAAGCTGCGGCAGAAGGGTTGGGATTGGCTTCCAACGGCCGCGTCGGACCGGGCAAGGATGATCAGGAAGTGTCGGTTTACAGCTTCAATACTGTAGTAGCCAGCGCACTGTTTGATGACGAAGGATGGATCACAGCATTAAGGCTGGATGAACTGGAAGTTGCAACGCCGAACTACGATGGCGCGGATATGCCGCAGTTCTCGGGATTCCCGGGCCAGGGCGGCTATAACAACGATGAAAATCATGACGGCAAAATTGAAGGCAAAACCGCCGACAGTGAAGATCAGTATTTAGCTGAATTTGAAACCTGGAAAACAAAGCGGGAACGCGGCGACAGCTATAAGCTTAACAGCGGGACCTGGGCCAGTGAAGCCGATGTTTTTGAACAGCTGTTTGTCGGCAAGACGATTGCGGAAGTTGAGGACTGGTTTGCCAAGTATACCGATGCCAACGGCCGTCCGCTGCAGGCGGAAGCCAAGAGTGAGGAAGACAAGGCCAAGTTTAAGGCTTTGACGGATGAGGAAAAGCAGATGCTGGAAGATGTCCGTACAGGAGCTACGATTTCCCTGAACGATCCGCACGGTGATTTCATTCAGGCAATAAAAAATGCTTATGAAAACCGCCGCCCGATAACGCTGAAAAGCGAATAAAGTAAGACAGACAGCGAAAGGGAATGAACACTTTTCCTCTGCGCTGTTGTGAACGATGAAAGACAGAACTGACGAACTCATTCAACGTTCGTCTTTTCTTTTGGGTTAAGCAGCACAGGGGACATGGACAGTCCGTAAATCTGCCGCCGGATTCTTCTTCAATGAAGATGGCCCTCTCCCATTTTCAGGTCACGATTTAAGAAAGATTTCATTTTTGACAGGCCGAATGTGATGTAAAATAAGACAATCAGAAAGGCGGGAAAACGGATGAACGAAGCGTGGAAACAGCGGCTGCTTGAAAGCGGAGAGCATTTAATTCATATCGAATGCGACAATCAAGGCAGCGATCAGATTCGGGATTGCCTGCTTGCGGTGAGTCCGTTAGGCATCGTGCGGCGTCAGGAGGCCTTTTATGAGGACATGAAGACAGCGGAATATCTGCGCTTTTTTGCCAGCCTGTTCCGATCGGCATTGCCGATTCAATCCGTGATGGAAACGATGCGTTTGTCAACCCTGGCACGGACGCCGATTGAAAAACTAGACTATTCCCAACGCCGCCGTTTAGCCATCGCTCGGGAGATTCTGCATCAGGCGCCGGTTCTCTGGATCGAAGAACCACTCTTAAACCTTGACGAAAGCAGCCGCGCGGTGATTTTAGCCTGGCTGGAACAAGCTGTTTCGACCAAGATTATCACGACCACCGTTTCATTGAAGCTGCTGTATCTGCTTCCCGGCGTCGGCTACACGCTGGATCAAGGCAGTCTGGTTAAACTGGAGAATGAAGCTGATGTGTTTCAGCCGCATGCCTGCGGTAAAATCCCCGTAAAGCTGGAAGATAAAATTCTTGTTTTTGACCCTCAGGAAATCGATTACGCAGAAAGCGTCGGAGGCAAATGCCGAATCGTTGTCCACGGCAGCGAATTTATCACGCCCTCAACCATGGAGGAGCTGGAGGACCGGCTCGCGGCCTATGGTTTTTTCCGTTGTCATCGTTCATATTTAGTCAATATGGAAAAGGTGAAGGAACTGATCCGCTGGACGCGCAATTCCTACGGCTTAAAGCTGAAGACGCAACCGGATGTTGACATACCATTAAGCAAAGGACGTGTCGATGATTTGAAGCGGCTGTGGAATCTTTAACCGCTTCAGGACTCCATTGAACATTCTCAGTGCTCCGCTGGTCGATATTTCATTGTCAGACGCTGTTGTTGCCGATATAATCAAAGCCGATATTCAAAGGAGGAACCTACGATGGACGAATGTATTCGCATCGCCAATCTGACCAAAACCTTTCAAGGCAAGACGGCGCTGAATCAACTGAACTGCGTCGTGAAGCAGGGAGAAATTTATGGCTTTCTCGGACCTTCCGGGGCTGGCAAAACGACGACGATCAAACTGCTGACCGGGCAGCTCAAGCCGCAGTCCGGTGAATTAACTGTTTTAGGCAAGCCGGTGGTCCCCGGACGTAATGATCTGTATTCCCAGATTGGCGTCTTGACGGACAACAGCGGATTTTATGAAAAGATGACAGTGAGAGAAAACTTAAAGCTGTTTGCCCGGATTTCCCAAACAACCGATACTCGGATTCAGCAGGTGCTTGAACAGCTGGGTTTGGCCGAACACCAGAATAAGAAGGCGGAGAAGCTTTCCCGCGGCATGAAGCAGCGGCTGATGTTTGCGCGGGCAATCCTGCATCAGCCCAAGCTGTTGTTTTTGGATGAGCCGACAGCGAACCTGGATCCCTCGACCAGCGAGGATGTGCATGCGCTGATCCGGCAGATGAACAGCCAGGGAACAACGATTTTTCTGACGACACACAATATGGAAGAAGCTCAGGAATTATGCGATCACGTCGCTTTCTTAAATGAAGGGCATATCGTAGAAGAAGGCACGCCTTCTGATTTGCGGTTAAAATATGCCGAAGATGCGGTGGAGCTGCGCTACAAGGACGGAACCTGCCTGCGCGTGCGCAAGGACGCGGAAGCGCTGCGCGAAGCCTTAAAACAGGAAGGTCAGCTGTTAACGATCCATTCGCAGGAGCCGGATCTCAAGACAATCTTTTTGCAGCTGACGGGGAGGGATTTACGATGAAGCTCAGAAGTCATGTCATGACTGCCTTATTGCGCAAGGATCTGAAAATGACGCTGATCAATAAGAATACACTGATCATGCTGATCTTGCCGATTGTGTTTGCCGTTATGTATGGTTATATTCTTCCTATGACCAAAGACCGTGAGGCGACTGTATACTTCATCGTGATCTGTCAGATCATGAACCTGGCAATGACCCCGATCAGTCTGTTAAGCATGATGGTCGCGGAAGAAAAAGAAAAGAACACGCTGCGCACTTTAATGCTTTCGGATGTGTCGGCCGAAGAATTCCTGTTAAGCAAATCGCTGATTGCCTTATTTTTAATGACAATTGTCGCAATTGTTGATTTCTTCCTTTTAAAAGGATCCATGGATTTCTTTGCGGTGTATCTGATTGGCGGGACCCTGGCTTCGCTCAGTCTGTTGTTTATGGGAGCAATGATCGGCCTGCTGTGCAAAGACCAAATGTCAACCGGAACCTTGTCCGCGCCATTTATGATTCTGGTTATGCTGCCGGCAATCTTCTCAACGATGAACTCGAACATTCATGCCATCGCTCAGTTTTTGCCGACAACCGCGTTTATCGATCTGGTTATGCGTCAGGCATCAGGTCTTCCGTTAGTCAGTCTGGAAGGCGTCATGAGCTTGGCTGTGATGATCGTCTGGGTCGGACTGTGCGCCCTGGCGTTCAATCTTGTCTATCGCCGCAAAGGAATTGACAAATAAAACTAAAAATAGATATAAGAAAAGGAAAATCCGGCGATTTTCCTTTTTTAAATGTTATTTAGAACGGATGAGATCGGCGACGATCATGCCGCTTTCCAACTGTACTCCAATCAGACTGCGGATCGGAACCACAGAATAGTCGATATCTTTTTCCAGCGCGGCGGCCAGACGGTCAAACCCAGCCTGAGCCTTGTCCAAAGCTGTCTTTGCCAGCTGCGGATCAATATCGGTGTGTTCCATCGCATAATGGATTGCCCGTACACTTAACCCCCAGCTTAACAAGGTGTAGAAACGGGTGATATCCAGACAGTCAAAGGCTTCTGATTCCTTGCATGGCTGTTGGTAGGCCTCCGTGTTTTTATAATAATCAATCTGAGCCTGAGTGGAAGCGTCATTTTTATCAACAGACAGCAGAACGATTTTCGGGAAAGGATTATCATCCGTAAACCAAGGCTTAACCAGTTCTAAAATCTTGCCGATCTCTTCAATCTGATCGTGGCTGACCTGTTGACCCTGAATCGCGGCTTCCGCCCGGGTAAACGGCATGATTTTATCGGAAACAATTTTGCGTGAGAAGAAATAAGGCAGCTCGGCAACCAATGTGTAAGTCCCATATTGGGAAGCATAATCATCGGAACTGGTGCCGCAGCTCATCATGGCTTCCGGATGCTCCATGCTTTTTTCATAATAATCGTAGGAATCCTTGGAGCCTGTCATTTTGTAGCAGGCTGGGGCATACTGCGTGACATAAACCATTTCCGGTTCACCCAAATTCAGCGGAACATTCTGTTTTTCCGCCGCTTTGTAGAAGCGATCCCACAAGCTTGGCTCATTTCCGGAAACGTACCAATACGCACCGCCGAAGCCGGCATTGTGCAGGGAATACATGAATTCCGGTTTAACCCGATCGATGATATTCATTAATACCTGAGTTTCCGGGATTGGCGAGGTCCAGCTGTAATTTTTGTAAACAAACGGGAATGTCCATTCTGCCTGTTCAGAGCCGACCGGACGGAAGAAGTTTTTGGCGTAATTGGTGATCGTAAACGGTCCTTTGAACCAGCCTTCATTCAATTTGGTTCCGTCAACGTCAATGCTTTTGATCAAATACCACGTATAACCTAATTCTTTGCGCAGCGCTTCATCCTCACATAAGCGGCGTGAGAAATATTCCAGCATCATCGCGCCCATCGGTTCATTCGGATGCGGACAGCCGAACATAAAGGCATTTTTAGGACCATCGCCAATCTTCAGACAATAGATCGGATGACCGCTCCGGGAGGTTCCCTCCTGCGTCACCGTCACTAAATCTGGATATTCTTCTGCCAGTTTCAAGGTGCTGGCATCCATTTCATCCACGGTCATGAAATGATCATAGGCCGGGATTTCGTCGATTAACTGCTTAAAATCCATTTGTTCATTCTCCTTTCAAACAAGTAGTTTCATTCTAACATGAGAGAACTCCTTTGCGCGAAGTTTCAGAAAAAAAGAAAGACGAAAAAGCAAAAATTACGCTCTTTCGTCTGTAACAATTTTCAATCTTTACGATCTAACCCTTCACTGGCCAGGATGGCTCCCAATGCAGCAGCATAGGGGGCATTGGGAGGAATGAGAAAATCAACAGCATACAGCTGACTCATCCGTTCAAACACAGATTGCGCCTGAGGTAGTTTTGTCAGCATGCCGGTTAAGACGATCGTCTTCGTGTTTTCCAAACGCAGTGCCAGAACCGCCATTACGCCGATCGTTTCGAGAATCATATTGATCACCCCTGCGGCCTGATCTGCCGGACTGCCCAACGTTTTTAACTGCCCGAAATTTGCTGCCGTCAAGTCTGAGGGCAGTGTTTTTATTTCTTTCTGGGTCAGATCGCCGACTTTCAGATCAACATTTTCCAGTTTGCCGTGCAAAGCCAGCTGGGCAAAGGCATCGATTTCTGTTGTTTTTGTTAACCGCAGTGCCAAACCGGCCAGTGTTCCTCCGCCTACACCGGTGCCGCCAAGATGAAGAATCTGGTGGTTATCCGCCCGGACAAAGGCAGTTCCGGTCCCCATGCTGACCGCGAGGATGTCCTGTTTCTGTGAAAGTTTCTGCGCGCCGATTCCGATGGCTTGGATTTCGTCAATCAACATCGGCGTCTTACCTAAAATCGCGGTGCGGATAAAGGAACTTCCAACCCCGGTCAGGGCGATCCCTTCGATGTCCTCAGCGGCGATGTCCGCCTGCATTAGAAAGGCTGCAATCACCTCGGTTAGTTCGTGTTCTGTACGGATTGCCTTTGACCAGGTCTGTGTCTGCATCGTTCCGTCATTACGGTGAAAAATCAGCTTGATGGCGGAGCCGCCCAAATCCGCTCCCAGCATTCCCTTCATTGTATCACCTTCTCCTCCTTTTTTATTTATAACGTAGTTATATCGTGCAGAAAGAGCTTCTGCAATCTTTTTTGTTTCCTTTTTTTATGACAGCCCTTTTTAAGAATTCAGGAAAGCGAGCCAATTTAGAAAATATTGAAACTTTCCCCGTTAAAACCTGGAAATCTAACCGATTTATAACCAGTGATTGATAGGATAAGGGTGTCTTGGAGGTAATGTGTATGCGGAAAGGATTAATTTTCAGTTTTATAACAGCCATGCTGCTAATGTGTCCGACCGGAGTTTTGGCAGATTCGCCCACACCCGAACCGGAAACGGAACAAATTGAAGATGAGTCCACGCCGCAGGCTGCCCGCAGAAATCAGGATTCTGTGATGCTCTTTGCTTTCTTAGCTGCCGGTGTTGTCGTGATTGCAGCGGCTGTGATGTCTAAGAACCAAAATCTCAGCTTGTTTGTCAACCATGTTGATTACAACGGCGATGGCAGTTACACCGTTACCTGGGGTTATAAGAATCCCAAGCATTCCAAGATCAAATACAACAAGGAGGAAGCTGGCTTAAAAGTAAAAAAAGGAACTGCGATTATCCTGAAGAAAGCAGAGCCTACTGAATTTGAGCCGGGAGTCCACAAAGACGCTATCATTACGGTCATTAACGACGAAACTGAAATCGAATGGATTGCAGGAAATCAGAAGGTCGGCGTTAATGGAAAAATGATCAAAATAGAGAGGAGGAACGAGGATGAAGATTACAAACAGGTTTGACAAAGTTTTAAAGTGGCTGACCGTCTTAGCGATGACGATGTCCTGTTTTACGGATATGCCGATACGTGTTGTAGCGGAAAGCTTTGATGTCGATTCTGTAGTCAGTATTGAATCAAGCACCAACGGGGCTGATGCGAGTGATAGCGTAAATTTAACTGTAAGCGTTACTGTCAATGGTCAGACAGTATCCGCAGCCAAATCAGTCGCACCAGGAACCCTGACCGTCAGAGCCAACGATGGTTATGAAATTGATTCGATGGATCTGGATGGAGCCGCGTTTAACGATACGGTTGAAGTCCAGGAAACAAGTCAATCTTTAAACATTTCGGCTCACCCAACTGCAACGCAGGTCAATGAGCCTGAAGAAACAGAAAAAACTCCGGAGCCGATTGTGACTCCAGAAACTACACCGGAGGTTAGTGAGGAACCTAAGGCTACGGAAACTCCGGAAGTAACGGAACCGACGGAGACACCAGAAGTGCTTTCGGCTGAGAATGCAGTGAATTTAAGGGGTAAAGAAAAATCAATTGTTTCTTCAAATGGAAATACAGATAAAGAGAAACAAGTTTATCCTAAATATATGACTGCTGAAGAACAAGGCACTATAGGTAACGCCCATACTGCAAATTTTGTTGGCCAATGCCAAGACTCACAATATGTTAGCTCTTATGGTCCTAGAGATAAACATTATGTGATATTGAACACAGGAAATCAGAAGGCGATTACTTACATTCGGTGTGATGCCTATGATAATGAGAATCCTGACAAGGTTTATTATGAAGTTTCATTTGTCACTGAAAACGGCGATGTTATTAATTCTATTGCAATTGAATCCGGAACAAAAATAGAACAGAATAAAATACCAACGGAATATGCAGGTAAACAAATTATCGGATGGACTTATGAAAATTCTGATACACCTGTAGATGTTGGTGATGTTGTAATCAAAGGAAAAACAACATTTGTTGCTAAGTTAAAAGAATCTGTTTCTAAAGTGAATGTTACCTACACAAATCACTCAGCTGCAAGTGGGGTTGCTCCTAAGGATGAAAATAGTCCTTACGAAATTGACTCTTTAGTAACTGTGTTAGAGAATACGGGCCATCTTGTTGGCAACCAAGGAGGAAATAAAACTTCAGAATTTATTTGCTGGTCAACAGATATTAATCGCAAAGGTAATTTTTACTACCCGGGTCAAACTTTCGCAATCAAGAATGATATGACATTCTATCCTGTGTTCAGAGGAAATCAGGTAGACTATCATACGATCATCTTTGAGGCTTCAGAAGGTGGATCTATAGAAGGTAAAACAGAATTCTTGGCGATGGCTAAAACTGACTTTAAGCTTGCTGTCCCTGTTTCTGAAATACCAATAGCTAAAGCTAATGAAAACTATGAGTTTTTAGGTTGGTATGTAGGAGAAACGAACATTGGAAAAACAGCAGAAGAAATTGCTGATCATTTTGATTTAGTGAATAACAACATTGTAATCACAGCTAAATTTAAGAGCAAGCAAGATTTGGGCAAATTGAATTATTATGCTGGTTTCTACGTTCTGAAAAAGGGTCAGTCCCAAGCTTCCACGGATACTGCATCTTTCTTCGATGTTGATAAATTATATGCTTCTGATCAGAATGGAAATTATAACTATCAATATTTAGAATATAATGATACAGGAATTTTAGCTAGGGCTTATGTGGAAAACGATCGTTATGCACTGCATATTTCCAATTCCGTTATCAAAGATCCGATAGACTGGAATGGAGAAGTTTCGACCGTTTCCAATCATTTTGTCCGCTCACCAAGTACAAATCAAATTAACCAAGCTTTACGCAGAAATGGCTTTGATGAAAATTCAGAGGTAGTCTGGTATCGATTAGTAGAAGCTTCAGAAGGTTGGCATGTCGATGGCTATGTCAGAGATACTTCTGAAGACAAGGTAAATGTTACTTTCTATGTTGATAGCGAAGTTGTCATGAATTCTCCAGTAGTTAAAGGTAATTCATTAACCCGAGAGCAAATTCCGACAAATCCGAGCAAGCCAGATAAGAGCTTTGATGGATGGTATACAAAGGATGGAACTCTTAAGTTCGCGGAAGGGATGACATTTAACGAAGACACTGTCTTCTATGCTAGATTTACTGATAAAAACAAAGTAGAAATTCGTTATGTTTCAGAAAATCAAGCGATGGGCACTGTTTCGCCGGCATCAGAAAGTTTGATGCCAAATTCAGACGTTGCACAGGGTTCAACGGCTCAAGTGATTGCTGGTTATAAGTTTGTTAACTGGACTTATAAAGGCAAAGAAGTAAGCAAAAATGCTGTATTAAGCAATAGTATTATTGACCGGTATGCAAAAGTCAATGGTGAATATGTTGCTAGTGAGTTTGTTGCACACTTTGAAAAAGATGAAACTCAATGGGTAACAGTAAGCTTCTTACCAGGGACTAACGGAACACTGGATGGCACAACGAGCTATGCGGAGATTCTGACAGGTACGAAGTGGGAAGACGCAGGCATTACCGTTCCGACAATCGTTGCCAATCACGGTTGGACAGCGAATGGCTGGGACACAGCGTTTGCGGAAACAATCGAAAGTAATCTGACTTACACCGCACAGTATGTGAAGGATGAAGCGGATTGGGTAACAGTAAGCTTCTTACCAGGCGCAAACGGAACACTGGATGGCACAACGAGCTATGCGGAGATTCTGACAGGTACGAAGT
>ERZ1108168.79-NODE-79-length-97319-cov-7.171934_pt1 | contig 97319 bp, 64 predicted proteins | sample MGYA00403704_ERZ1108168 | MGnify/ENA primary metagenome ERZ1108168 (study PRJEB35170, sample SAMEA104062421) | human gut metagenome | biome: human gut; feature: human-associated habitat; material: faeces | place: Denmark | collected 2012-06-12 ...
TTGCAAAATCAGGCAAGAAAGTCCTTTTTGTTGCTACTAAAAAACAAGCTAAACAAGTTGTAGCTGATAAAGCTGCATCTGTAAATATGCCTTATGTTATCGAACGCTGGCCGGGTGGTATGTTGACTAACTTCCCTACTATCCGTAAGGCTGTGAAAAAGATGGCTACTATCGATAAGTTGACTAACGATGGTACTTACTCTAATCTTTCTAAAAGAGAAATCCTTCAGATCTCTCGTCAGCGTGCTAAGCTGGACAAAACATTGGGTTCTATCGCTGACCTGACTCGTTTGCCTTCTGCTCTGTTCGTAATTGACGTAATGAAAGAAAACATCGCTGTTCGCGAAGCTAACCGTTTGGGTATTCCTGTATTTGGTATTGTTGATACTAACTCAGATCCTTCAAATGTAGATTTCGTAATTCCGGCAAATGATGATGCTACTAAATCAATCGAAGTAATTCTTGAAGCTTGCTGCGCTGCTATGCAGGAAGGTTTGGAAGAAAGAAAAGCTGAGAAAATTGATATGGAAGCAGCTGGTGAAGCTCCTGCTAACAAAGGCAAGAAAAAATCAACTAAGGCTAGACTCGATAAGTCCGACGAAGAAGCAATCAATGCAGCTAAAGCTGCTGCTTTCATTAAGGAAGACGAAGAGGCTTAATATATTGTAAGTAGTCAGTAGTAAGTAGTTAAGTAGTAAGTAGCAATACTTCTACTTTTTGTAGCCAACATTCTACTTGACTACTTAACTACTTAATACTTGACTACTTTTTTTATAAACGAACTTAAAATAGGAAAATATTATGGCTGTAACAATGGCTGATATAACCAAGCTGCGCAAAATGACCGGAGCTGGTATGATGGATTGCAAAAATGCGTTGACAGAAGCTAATGGTGACTTTGATGGCGCTATGAAAATTATCCGTGAAAAAGGACAGGCAGTTGCTGCAAAACGTTCTGACCGCGAAGCTTCAGAAGGTTGTGTACTCGTGAAAGTTGCTGATGGTTTTGGTGCTATCATTGCTTTGAAATGCGAAACTGACTTCGTTGCTAAAAATGAAGATTTTATTAAATTAACTCAGGATATTCTGGATGCTGCTGTAGCTAACAAGTGCAAGACTCTGGAAGAAGTACAGGCTTTGCCAATGGGTGACGTTACTATTGCTCAGGCTGTAACAGACAGAAGTGGTATCACTGGAGAAAAAATGGAACTGGATGGTTACATGACTCTGGAAGGTTCTACTATTGCTACTTACAACCACCAGGGTAAGAACTTCCTTTGTACAATGGTTGCTTTGAGCAAAGAAGTAGATCCGAAGGTTGGTCACGAGGTTGCTATGCAGGTTGCTGCAATGAACCCGATTGCAGTGGACGAAGCTGGTGTACCTGCTGATGTATTGGAAAAAGAAAAAGAAATTGCAGCTGACAAAGCTCGCCAGGAAGGTAAACCTGAGAACATGATTGAAAAGATCGCTATGGGTCGTATCAGCAAGTTCTACAAAGAGGTTTGCTTGTTGAAGCAAGAATACATTCAGGATGGTAAAATGACTGTTGCTGAATACCTGAAGTCAGTAGATAAAGATCTGACTGTTACTGCATTCAAACGCTTTACTTTAAGAGCTGAATAATTCAGTAATAAAAAATATAAAAACGGCCGCTCGGAAATAGTTCCATAGCGGCCGTTTTCTTGTTTTGCATTATATATTATTCATCGCCTGTCGCACCTCCCCGTGCGGGAAGCACCACTAACCTATGGGTTTGGTTCTTGTATAACCTTCTTTTTTTAGGAGTTCAAGTATTTTTTGTTTGAAATCGCCTTGTATCATGATTTCTCCATCTTTTGCTGCTCCTCCTACGCCGCATTTGGTTTTTAGTTGCTTTCCCAATTCTTTCAGGTCATTGTCGGTTCCGACAAAACCGGTGATGAGTGTTACTACCTTTCCGCCCCGGTTTTTCCGGTCCAGTTGTACGCGTAAGTTTTGCTGGGCGGGGGTAAGTGTTACCTGTTCCTCATCATCATCCATTTCATAATTGAAATCCGGGTTTGTAGAATAAACCACATTCAATCGTTCTTTCCAGTCATTATTCTTCATATCATTCATTCTTTTATAAAGGTCAAAGATAATGCAAACCGGGAGTAGAATAAAATGAACTCATTCATTTTTTATGTCGGGGTGCAGCTTATCTTCACTTTTGGGCAAAAGTAATATTTTGTATTGATCCTTGCAATCTTTTGTGCTTTTTGTCGTCTAATACATATATTATGATAAGTAGTAACTATGACAGCTTTTTATTGAAACGCAAATGATCGCAGATTTTCGCAGATTAAATGCGCTATACTTGAGCGATGATATTCTTTGCGTGAATCTGCGATAATCTACGTTTTAGTAATAGTATCATATAATTTAGAACGATTACTTAGTAAAACAAAACTGGAATGAAAAGATATTTATGGTTTATAATATTCTGTTTCTTAACTTTACCTTCTATAGCACAAGTGTTTAAAGGGAGAATTGCAAATGAGAAAGGAGAACCGGTGCCTTATGCATCTCTTTATTTGAAGGAATTGAGATGGGGATTTACTACAGATGATAATGGGTGCTTTCAAACAGAACTTAAACCTGGACATTATACTTGTGAGATTTCTTCGCTGGGATATACAGGACAGAGTCTTTCTATACAGATGCCTGCCGGTGGATTAGAGAAGAATGTTGTACTTGCTGAACGTATCTATTCTCTGAATGAGGTAAGTGTGGTGAAAGGAGCGGAAGATCCTGCGTATGCCGTTATGCGAAGAGCGATAGCCAATGCGCCCTATTATCGGACTCAGGTAACTGGTTTTGCTGCTGAAACCTATTTGAAGGGTACAGGGAAAGTGAAAAGTATTCCTGCTGTATTAAAACTATCCAAGGAGGTAAGAACGGAGTCGAAGAAAATGTTGGGGAAACTTTTCTTGCTGGAAGAACAGCGTAAAGTTACGTTCAAAGCTCCCAATACTTGGAAAGATACGGTGAAAGCTTATAGTAATACTTTTCCGGAAGAGATTAAGATAAGCATGGGGCTGGCAACTGTCAATCTTTATAATCCTACCATTTTTGATAAGGTATCTCCATTGAGTAAAGGTGCCTTTTCTTATTACCGTTTCAAAATGGAAGGCTTTTATGCCGAAGGTGGTCATATGATAAATAAAATCAAGGTGATTCCTAAGAAAGATAATCCGCAATTAGTGGCGGGCGATCTGTATATTGTTGAAGATCTCTGGTGTGTTTCTGCAGCCAGTCTTTCGGTTCGTATGAGCGGATTAAAAGCCATGGTAAAAGTGACTTGTAAAGAAGTGCAGCCTTCTGCTTTTTTAGCTACTTCTACCAGTATGGAATGCACAATTGATATGATGGGGCTCAAGGCGGAAGCGTCTTATTTAGCTTCGGTACATTATGAACGTGTAGAAACTGTTGGCGGATTTGGGATACAGGAACAAAAGACATCTAAGGCTACGGTAGCTAATCCAAAAATCACGAAGAAACAGGAAAAGGTACAGAAGCAGATAAAAGAACTCTCTGCAAAAGAAGATTTGACAATGAGCGAGGCTTATAAGTTATCCAAGCTGATGGAGAAATCAATTGTAACGTCCGATACGTTAAAATCTGAGCATAAGTATGAGCGGAGATCACTTGCCGACCGTTGGAATGTAGCAACTGACTCATTGGCAGATAAAAAAGATTCTCTCTACTGGGCGGCAGTTCGTAGTGTTCCTTTAAAACCGGAAGAGATCCAGAGTTATATTAATAAAGAAAAATTGATAGCTCCGAAAGATTCACTTCGGAAAGATAGTGTAAAAGGATGTTCTATCACAAGAAAGGTTTTGCAGGCTTTCTTTGTAGGAGATACATACCGGACTAAGAACAAAAAGGCTTGGTTAAGTTTATATGGATTGCCTTCATACATTCCTGAATATAATTTTGTGGATGGATTCTGGTTAGGAGCGCGTTTGGAAGGGGGAATTAAATTATCGGAGACTGCAACTCTTCGGCTATCTCCATCCATCTATTATACTACTGCCCGTAAATCGCTGGTAGGAGAAGGGAAAATAACATTGAATTATGCTCCGCGGCGTAATGGACAATTTTTATTGTCGGGTGGTGTACTTTCTTCCGATTATAATGGAGAAAGCGGAGAATCCAGGTTAATAAACTCTGTTGCTTCCTCTTTCTTTGGGCGCAATGATGTGAAGTTGTATGATAAGCGTTTCTTGTTTATTGAGCATGAAATAGAGTTGACCAATGGGTTGCTTTTTTCTGTATCACTTACCTGGCAGCAACGCAAAATGCTGGAGAATCATATATCGAGGAGCTGGTTTAAGCGAAAAGCAGAACCTAATATTCCCGCCAACAGTTCTTTTGTACTGATGCCAGAGAATGAATTATTGAAAGCTTCGTTTGTGTTGGAATATACACCGGCGCATTATTACCGAATGATACGTGGGAGAAAGGTTTATGAAGAATCACTCTTTCCCACCTTTACACTCCGTTATGATCGTGCATTTCCTTTGGATGGAACGAAGCTATCCCCTTCTTATCATCTGACTGAGTTTTCAGCGCGGCAAAAGGTTGAATTCGGCATGTTTAATCGTTTTAATTGGTATGTAAATGCAGGTGCTTTTTGGGATGTTGACAAGATGCAATTTCCCGATTTTAAACATTTTGCAACAACAAGTCTGCCGTTTACGGAACGAACGTTTGATACGGGCTTCGCTTTGCTTGATAACTACGCTTATTCTAATAACACCCGTTGGGCGCAGGCCAATCTTTCCTGGTATACTCCTTATCTGTTGTTGAAGCAACTTCCTTTTCTGAGAAAGAAGAGGTTTGATGAAGCGTTGCATCTCCGTTCGGTAGTTGTATATGGCCGGAAACCTTATACGGAAATAGGTTATTCTGTGGGACTTTCTGAAATACTACGGGCGGGAGTTTTTGTAGGTTTTGATTGCCTGAAGTTTCATTCGGTTGGAGTATCTGTAAGTATTCCTTTGGCAATGTTCAGGGAGTATTAAGTTGCTATGTAGAAATAATGTTAAGCTTCTGTGACATCTCTGTTGTATTTCAGAAAAAATAATGTAAATTTGCCAATCTCTAATCTTAAAGCATGAAAGAAGTGACAATGGATCGTCAGATACAGCATAAAGATAATATGAGGGTACCGGAACCTACTTTGCGCAGACTACCGTGGTACTTGTCTAATGTTAAGTTGCTGAAGCAGAGAGGGGAACGTTACGTTTCTTCTACACAGATATCCAAGGAAATCAATGTAGATGCTTCACAGATTGCGAAAGACTTGTCTTACGTTAATATTTCCGGGCGTACGCGTGTGGGCTATGAGGTAGATACCTTAATTGCTGTTCTGGAGCACTTTCTTGGCTTTACAGATATTCATAAAGCTTTTCTTTTTGGTGTTGGTAGTTTGGGTGGAGCATTGTTGCAGGACTCAGGCTTGAAACACTTTGGTCTGGAAATAGTGGCTGCTTTCGATGTGAATCCTGCTTTGGTAGGTACCAGTCTGAATGGTATTCCTATTTTTCATTCGGATGAATTTGCAAAGAAGATGCAGGAATATGACGTACATATTGGTGTGCTTACTGTTCCTATTGAGATAGCGCAATGTATTACTGATGTAATGGTGGCGGGAGGCATTAAAGCTGTTTGGAACTTTACACCGTTCCGTATCCGTGTTCCTGAAAATATCGTAGTACAGAATACTTCCCTTTATGCCCATTTGGCTGTTATGTTTAACCGATTGAATTTTAACGAAATCAAATAATGAAGATTATCGCTGTAGGAATGAACTATACTCAGCACAATAAAGAGCTGGGACATACGTTAATAAATCAAGAGCCGGTTATCTTCATGAAGCCCGATTCGGCGATACTGAAAGACGGTAAGCCATTCTTTATCCCCGACTTTTCGGACGAGGTGCATTATGAAACAGAATTGGTAGTACGCATTAACCGCTTAGGTAAGAATATCGCCCCACGTTTTGCGCATCGTTACTATGATGCGGTGACCGTTGGAATTGATTTTACTGCTCGTGATCTGCAACGCCGTTTTCGTGAATTCGGCGGACCTTGGGAACTCTGTAAGGGATTCGATAGCTCGGCAGCTATTGGTACATTTGTCCCGGTTGAACGTTTTGCTGATATTCAACAGTTACATTTTAACCTGACAATTGACGGACAAGAGGTGCAGAGTGGATGTACGGCAGACATGTTATTTCATGTGGATGATATTATTGCGTATGTGAGCCGTTTTGTGACATTGAAAATTGGCGACCTGTTATTTACGGGTACTCCCGCAGGAGTAGGTCCCGTTAGTGTAGGTCAGCACCTGCAAGGATACCTTGAAGGAGATAAGCTACTCGATTTTTATATAAGGTAATATGCCTGTTTGCCAATAGAATGTTGGCTGCGTGATAACATTTGCATGGTAACCGGCACATTAGCAAATTAATCTATGCTTATTATGTACAGGGTACTTTACATTCTCATATTGTTTATCGTATTTCCGGTTTCAGCTCAGGATCGTTTTATTACGCTGGACTGGCAGAAGTTACCTGCTGTCCAAACTCTTCCGGAAATTTCTGAAAGCATTCCTTTGTCTGACGATTTCTATTTAAATAACTATGATGTAAAGATTGAGTTTCCGGAGTTTGTAGATCTGACTCCCGAAGCTGTCGTTGAGTTAATAGCGAAAGGGGTAACTTTGCCCGATTATCCTCAGGCTGAGGTTTCTGTTGCCACATCTGCTGATAAAGCTTCTTTAAATGTACGGTTCGTTCCGGTAGTTTACCGGAAGGGAATTTATCAACGCATTAATTCTTTTAAGCTTTCTGTTATTAGTACACCGATTTCTGCTACTACCCTTGCAGCAACAAGAGCAGCCACATTAGCAACTACTGAAAATTCTGTTCTTTCTTCCGGACGATTTGTGAAAATACGTGTCTCTGATACCGGAGTTTATCGTATTACGCAGGCTGATTTAAGGAAAATGGGATTTTCTAATCCGGATAAGGTACGGCTTTATGGTTATGGGGGATATCTGCTTTCGGAGAAATTCTCTGAACATCCTGCCGATGATCTTCCTGAGGTGCCTTTATATCGTGGAGGCGATGGAGTCTTGTTTTATGCCCGTGGTACCCTTCATTGGAAGAAAACCGGTGATACTTTTGTCCGTATAAAGAATTTCTATTCGGATGATGCTTATTACTTCCTGACGGAGAGTGATGAAAAGCCGGCCGAGTTTCCTGTGGAAGATGGTACCGGTAGCAGTTCTAATATTATTGAGACTTTCGATGCATATGCTTTGCATGAGACAGATGCTTATTCATGGGCGGCTTCAGGGCGGGAGTTATATGATTCTTATGACTATGTGGTAGGTAATTCACAAAGTTATTCTTTTACTCTTCCCAATATCACCGATGAAAGTGGCCGTATCCGGGTTGTTTTTACGGCTAATTCAACAACTGGCAGCACTACAATGACAACTGCTATCGATGGGAAAAATATCGCTACACAAACTATTTCGGGGCTTGACCCAAACAGTGTCGATGCTCATTATATAAAAGCCAGTGAGGCTACGTTAGATCAACTTTGGTCGGGTGAGAAGTCGGAATCTACCGTTGTAAAGCTTACTCATAATCGTGCTTCCGGTATTTCAGGACGATTGAATTATATAATATTGAATTATAAACAGCGGCTACAGATGAATGGAGGGGCTCTTGCGTTTCGTGCTTTACAATCTCAGGACCAGGCAAGTACATTTGTTATTTCCGGTGCAAATTCTTCTACAGTTGTATGGGATGTTACTTCACCTTCAGAATACAAGCAGATAAAAGGAATCTTGAGTGGCAATACTTATACTTTTACTATTCCTGCCAGTAATACATTGCGTGAATTTGTGGCTGTTAATACTTCGGCCTCTTTTGGTGGAGTAGAGAATATGGGAGATATTCCTAATCAGAATCTACATGCATTGAAGGGTATTGATATGGTAATTATTGTGCCGGACAGAACTGCTTTTGTGCAGCAAGCCGAACGTTTAGCAGAGGCACATCGTGACAAGGATGGACTTACTGTGGAAGTAGTGAAAGCTTCACAGGTGTACAATGAATTTTCATCCGGAACTCCCGATGCTACGGCTTATCGCCGTTTTATGAAGATGCTGTATGATAAAGCGACTTCTGCCGAAGATCGGATTAAATACTTATTGCTTTTTGGAGATTGTAGTTATGATAATCGAATGATTACAGCGAGTTGGAGGAATTATAAACCTTCTGATTTTCTACTTTCTTTCCAGTTTTCAAATTCAGTGAATGAAACGCAATCTTATATGACCGATGATTATTTCGGTTTCGTAAAAGGAGAGGTGAGTTCATTGACCAGTGGTGTTCCTGATATTGGCATAGGGCGTTTCCCTGTTCGTGTGATTGACGAGGCTAAGGCGGTAGTTGACAAGACGATTGATTATATATACAATAGGAATGCCGGTCCTTGGAAGCGGATGACTTGTTTTGCTGCTGATGATGCTTCCGGAAAAACAGATACTAATAGTTTTATGATACAGGCCGGATCGCTTGCTGATAGAGTGAATAACACTCTTTCGGGTATGCGTGGAGAACGTATTCTTTTAGATGCTTATAAGAGGGAAGCTTCGGCTACGGGGTATACTTATCCTCAGGCTACTAAACGATTATTGCAATTGTTGGATCAGGGATTATTACTTGTTAATTATACCGGGCATAGTGGTACAACTTCCTGGTCGGGGGAGAATCTTCTGACTGCAAATGATATTGTAAAACTGTCTTCTCCTCGTTTGCCAATATGGTTTGCTGCTTCGTGTGAGTTTGCCCGTTTTGATGCGGAGGCTACTTCGGCCGGTGAATTAGCGTTGCTAAATGCAAAGGGAGGGGCTATTGCAATGGTTGCAGCCGCACGAGTGGTATATGATAATCATAATACTAAGTTGAATAATTCTTTTGTAGACAACTTGTTTGCTCTTCAGAATGGTAAACGGTTGCGTTTGGGAGATGTACTCCGGTTAGCTAAACTTTCAGCGAGTAGTGATGGAGGAAACAGATTGAATTTTAATTTGATGGGAGATCCTGCCATAATGCCTACTTATCCTGATTATAAAGTGGTGGTAGATGAATTTGACGGCCCTCTGTCTGATGAATTGCCCTTTATGAGAGCTGGTGCTAAAGTAACGGTAAAGGGACATATACTTACTCCTGATGGTAAACCTGTCGATGATTTTACAGGAACAGTACACCCGTTGGTTTATGATAGCAAAGAGACTATTTCCACTCTTAACAGTCTGGGTGAGGGACCTGTGACTTATACTGATCATAATAAGATTCTTTTTTCCGGAATGGATTCTGTACGTAATGGCCGCTTTGAACTGACTTTCCCTGTGCCGTTAGATATTAATTATTCCAATGAGCAGGGGTTGTTGAATCTCTATGCTTGTGATGCCGATAAGCGAGAGGCCGGTGGTGTTTTTGATCGTTTTCTCGTAGGAGGAACAGCCGATGATATTCCTACCTCCGGTGAAGGGCCTGATATAATGGTATATCTGAATACTCCTGATTTTCCATGGGGAGGCTTGGTGAATGAAACACCTTATTTTGTAGCGGAATTGGAGGATGAAGATGGAATCAATACTGTAGGAAACGGTATTGGACATGATCTTTCTCTTTGTATTGATGGTAAGCTTACCTATTCTTTGAATGATTATTATACTCCGGTTGCAGGTAGTTATACCAAGGGGACAGCTGCATTTTCAATTCCGGCCCTGTCTGAGGGTAAGCATACTCTTACTTTCCGTGCCTGGGATATCATGAATAATTCTTCTGTGAAATCTTTGGAATTTGAAGTTGTGAAAGGGTTGCGCCCCGGATTGTTCTCTATAACTTGCAGCAAGAGTCCGGCTCGTGAAAGTACTACATTTATTCTTTCGCATGACCGCCCTGGTTCAGAGCTGAATGTACGTATAGCTGTATGTGACTTTGCAGGTCGGGAGTTATGGGTACACAATGAACAGGGAATATCTTCCGGTGGTTATTATTATGTAGACTGGGATCTATGTAGTAACGCCGGTCAGCGTCTGTCACCGGGTATTTATCTTTACCGTGCTTCTATTACTTCCGGTGATAGTAAGGAGAGTACGAAAACCGAGAAAATAGTCATTCTGGCACAATAAATCAGTGAAAATCCGGTTTATATGTACACATCCATAAGATTGGTTATGAAGAAAATATTTATATCATTTCTACTGTTTTTTGCTTTCTCTGTCAGTTTGTGGGCACAGAAAGATCAGTTCAATCCTATCAATACAGGTGTCAATTCACTCGGCATTGCTCCCGACTCACGTGGTGGTGGTATGGGAGACGTAGGTGCTGCTACCGACCCGGATAACAACTCACAATACTGGAATCCGGCAAAGTATCCGTTTACGATTGGGCGCGCAGGTGTATCTATCTCCTATACTCCCTGGTTGCGTAAATTGGTTAATGATATTGACTTGGCTTATCTGGCCGGATATTATCGCATTGGTGATTACCAAGCGATCAGTGGTTCGTTACGCTATTTCTCTTTGGGTGAAGTGCCTATGGGAGGGGATGCTACAACAGGTTCTACCTATAGCATCAGTCCTTATGAAATGGCAGTAGATGTGGCTTATTCGCGTATGCTATCCGAGCGTTTTTCTGCTGCTGTTGCTTTGCGCTATATCTACTCTGATTTGGCTTATAAACAGGATGAGGAGGTCTCTCCCGGTTCTGCATTTGCTGCTGATATCGCTTTCTATTATACAAATTATATCATGCTTGCGCAGCGTGAGTGTATGTTGTCTTTCGGGTTAAACCTTTCTAATATTGGTACGAAAATCTCTTATGATGGAGGTAATTCCAGCCAGTTTCTGCCTACTAATTTTCGTTTAGGTGGTTCGTTGTTGGCTCCGATAGACGATTATAATACGATAGCTTTCAGTCTTGATATAAATAAACTGATGGTACCTACGCGTCCGACTTTTGAGCAATATAAAGAAAAGTTCGGTGAAGATATGACCCAGGCAGAGTATACCCAGTGGTTACAAACAGAGGGCTATAATGATATCTCTCCAATCAAAGGTATTTTTAAATCCTTCAGTGATGCTCCCGGCGGTTTCAAAGAAGAGTTGCAAGAGATTCAATGGTCTTTAGGAGTAGAGTATACTTATCATAACCAATTCTCCGTTCGTGGTGGTTATCACTATGAACATGAGAACAAGGGTAATCGTAAGTACTTCTCTTTTGGTGCCGGATTTAAGATGAGTGTATTCTCTCTTGATGCTGCTTACCTGGTGTCTACTGCGCAAAGCAATCCGCTTGACCAGACATTGCGTTTCACATTGGGTTTTGATCTTGACGGTATCAGAGATTTATTTGGTCGTCGGAGATAACTTCGGAATAATACCAATAGAACAAGAGGATGTGTCAAAGATTCTACTGACACATCCTCTTGTTTTTTCTAGTAGCTTTTCCTACTTCTGCTACGTGAATAAACCTAAAAAAGTCATCCAACTTCGATGTAATCCGGAGAAAAATAGATAGCTTCGGGCTGAAATTAATTTCTTACTGACTTTAAAGAAAAAGATATAAAAATGAAGATACGTGTAGGCTTTGGGTTTGACGTTCATCAGTTGGTAGAAGGACGTGAATTATGGTTGGGAGGTATTCTCCTGGAACATGAAAAAGGATTATTAGGGCACTCTGATGCAGATGTCCTGATACATGCAATCTGTGACGCTTTACTGGGGGCTGCCAATATGCGTGATATTGGTTATCACTTCCCCGATACAGCCGGAGAGTTTAAGAATGTTGACAGTAAGATATTATTGAAGAGGACTGTTGAACTGATTGCAACCAAGGGGTATAGAGTAGGAAATATCGATGCTACTATCTGTGCAGAACGTCCGAAACTGAAAGCACATATTCCTGTTATGCAGACAAAACTCGCAGAAGTGATGGATATAGATGTGGATGAAGTTTCTATTAAAGCTACAACAACAGAAAAATTGGGCTTTACAGGTCGCGAAGAAGGTATATCGGCATATGCCACTGTATTGATTGAAAAAATAGATTGTAAATAAACTACCCAAACACATATTCTAACCTTTAAATTATTAGTATCATGATTAAATTAAAAGTACTGTTTGTGCTGCTTTTCTCCCTTCTGGGTATTACATCTGGCTTTGCCCAAAACACAAAACTTAAGTTTAACAAGGATGGTAAATTTAAGATAGTACAATTTACCGATGTACACTTTAAATATGGTAATCCGGCTTCTGATGTTGCTCTCGAACGCATTAATGAAGTGTTGGATGCCGAGCATCCCGATCTGGTAGTATTTACCGGCGACGTTATTTATGCTGCTCCAGCAGACAGTGGTATGCACAAGGTGTTGGAACAGGTTTCTAATCGTAAGATTCCTTTTGTGGTGACTTTTGGTAACCACGATGATGAGCAAAAGATGACCCGTGAACAACTCTATGATTTAATTCGTGAGGTTCCCTACAATCTTCTTCCCGACCGTGGTAATGTTTCATCACCGGATTATGTGTTGACCGTAAAATCATCTTCTGATGCAAAGGAGGCTGCTTTGCTTTATTGCATGGATTCTCATTCTTATTCTCCGATGAAGGATGTTGATGGTTACAATTGGTTTACGTTTGATCAGATAGCCTGGTACCGCAATCAGAGTGCTGCCTATACAGCGGCCAATAATGGTCAACCGTTGCCTGCCGTTGCTTTCTTTCACATCCCCTTGCCCGAATACAACGAAGCTGCCGAGGATGAAAATGCGATATTGCGTGGTACACGTATGGAAAGGGCCTGCGCACCGAAAATAAATTCGGGTATGTTTACTGCGATGAAAGAATCGGGTGATGTTATGGCTACTTTCGTTGGACACGATCATGACAATGATTATGCGGTAATGTGGAAAGGCATCCTTTTGGCCTACGGGCGTTATACCGGAGGAAACACCGTATACAATCACTTGCCTAACGGAGCGCGGGTGATCGAACTGAATGAAGGTACCCGTACTTTCACCTCCTGGATTCGTTTGAAAGGAGAGGTTATAGATAAAGTATCCTATCCGGCCAGCTTTGTTAAAGACGACTGGCGTAAGCGCTAACTTCCTGTAATTTTACGTGGCTCAGGCGGGTATACTTCGAGCCACGTATTTTGTAGATACGTGCCACGCGTGCTGAACTTATGTGTATTATTTCGTCTGTTTGATATGCATGTTCCGTGGCGGGTATCTGGCAGGATTCTCCGCTTGGGCTTTTAGCCGTGAACCGGATAACTACCAGATTTCCGGAAGTATCGGTCAGTGTTACAATCTGCCGTATATAAAACTGTACAGTTGTACCGTTTATCCGGGTTTTATATGGGTCATCCTCTACTTTTACCTTTATGACTTTTAAGGTCAGATCTGCTACCTTATCACCTATGTTACCCAGAAAACGTCCTGTTTCCTGATTTTGTTTTGCTTTCCGTAGCATGAGGTCCAGGTGTATGGAGTGGTACACTTTGGCAATTTCCACAAAGCGTTCTTGTTTAGGGATTCTTGGGGTATATTTATAAGCTATCCAGCTCATATATACGGGATCTATTTTAAGTATTTCGTGTAAATAATGCCCACGGTATTTTCCGAAAGAGACAATATCATCTCCATTACTCAACATTCTTTTCTTATTATATTCCACAATGAGCAGGCAGCGTCTTGAGAAGTAAAACATAGTACTGGCCATTCGTAATGCTTCATAGATATCTGTCGAAAGATCGTGTATGAATAAGATGGATTGTTTTTGGGGGGCCGGCGAGTAAATCCACAGCGAATAACTATTATATCCCGGACGTGGCAGCACTATGAGATAAGCACCTGCTTCTTTGAAAGATGTTCTTCCCCGATTGTACTCATTTAGTTTGGCGTACAAGAGGGTTTCTTCAGTTTCGGGTATTCCCGGCAGTCTTGGATTAGCCATATTTATGAGATTTCTTATTTTCAAATATAGTGTTTTTTCCCGAATAATCAAATTATGCCGGGATTATTTTGTAATACTTCAGAGAAATGGATAGATTTGTAGTCAAAATATAGAATACAAAATAACGATGCAGGACAGACATACCAATCGCAAACGCTACTTTGATGAACTGGCTGTTAGTAGCCGAAAGTATTTTCTTCCCTACCTGGAAGAGTTTTTTCCTATCACTTCATCTACCCGTATTCTTGAGATAGGTTGTGGCGACGGGGGGAATCTTTTGCCTTTTGCCGAGCGACAGTGTTCTGTAACAGGTATTGACCTGGCTGAAACGCGTATTCTGCAAGCCCGTGAGTTTTTTGCTGAATCGGGCTGTGCTGCACAATTCAAGGCTGTGAATGTTTTTGATATGACTCCTGAAAAAGAGAAGTATGACGTTATCCTGATTCATGATGTAATTGAGCATATTGGTGATAAAAAATCAATGTTGCAGCATATCCGGCAGTTTCTGGCTCCCGGCGGAGTTGTATTTATTGGTTTTCCTGCCTGGCAAATGCCCTTTGGAGGGCATCAACAGATCTGTCATAGTAAAGTAGCTTCTCACTGGCCATTTCTGCATTTATTACCGCGTCCTCTTTATCGCAGTGTGTTGAAAATCTGTGGGGAGAGTGAAGTCTGCATTGCTGAACTGCTTGACATTAAATCCTGTCGTACCACCATTGAAATGTTCGAGCGGCTGGCTCGTAAAACAGGGTATTCCATTCGCCAACGTAAGTTCTGGTTTATTAATCCACACTATGAAGTGAAATTTCGGTTACGCCCTTGTGTACTTTCTCCTTTTATTGCAAACATACCCTATGTAAGGAACTACTTTACAACATCCTGCTTTTATATACTTGATGCCTCTGCGTGATATTCACCGGATATCTGGTTTATATAGCAGTTGTTTCATACTTTGATACACTTTGTTTCAATACTATGAAACAAAGTGTATCAAACTGTTGAGAAGAAATTCTCAACGTATTGAGAAAAAAATCTCAAAACGTTGAAACTTTTTTCTCATAGTAATGAAACAAGATGAAACAGATGAGATAAGCCCTTTATTGCTACCATTGATTCATTCTCTTTCATCCGGACTTACTTTTTTTCTGCTCCGTATGGCTATCTGAGCGGAATACTGTACATTTGCATGCATACAATAATCAGACTTTGCATGAAAGAACCAAATAAGCGGGTATTAGTAGGTATGAGTGGCGGTATAGACAGCACTGCTACCTGCCTGATGCTACAAGAACAAGGATACGAAATAGTAGGTGTAACCATGCGCGTATGGGGAGAGGAACCGCAGGATGCCAGAGAACTGGCTGCACGAATGGGCATTGAACACTATGTAGCCGACGAACGGATACCCTTCAAAGATACAATCGTAAAGAATTTCATTGATGAATATCGTCAGGGGCGAACCCCTAATCCCTGCGTGATGTGCAATCCGTTGTTTAAGTTTCGTGTATTGACGGAGTGGGCGGATCGCCTGAATTGTAATTGGATTGCTACCGGACATTACTCCCGGTTGGAAGAACGTAATGGGAATATATACATCGTAGCGGGAGATGATGATAAAAAAGACCAGTCCTATTTCCTTTGGCGTCTGGGGCAGGAGGTATTGAGGCGTTGCATTTTCCCTTTGGGAAACTATACCAAGCTGAAAGTACGGGATTATCTGCGTGAAAAAGGGTATGAAGCCAAATCAAAAGAAGGCGAGAGCATGGAAGTCTGTTTTATCAGAGGAGATTATCGTGATTTCCTGCGTGAGCAATATCCCGATCTGGATACGGAGATTGGTCCGGGATGGTTTGTCAATTCGGAAGGAGTGAAGTTGGGACAGCATAAAGGGTTTCCTTATTATACAATCGGGCAGCGAAAAGGGCTTGAGATTGCTTTGGGTAAACCCGCATACGTGCTGAAAATCAATCCACTGAAGAACACTGTAATGCTGGGAGATGTTGAACAGTTACATGCCGGATATATGCTCGCCGATCAGGATCACCTGATTGATGAGCAGGAAGTATTATCGTGCCAGGAGCTGGCGGTACGTATTCGTTATCGCAGTCGCCCGATACCCTGCCGGGTGAAGCGATTGGAAGATGGACGGCTGTTCGTGAAGTTCCTTGCAGAGGCCTCGGCCATAACTCCCGGGCAGTCGGCAGTATTTTATGATGGCCGTCGGGTGATAGGCGGTGCATTTATAGCTTCACAGCGGGGGATTGGCCTTGTGATTGAAGAAAACAAAGATTTTTAATAGAAACCGAATATAAAGTATGAGAAAATTAATTTTGGCCGCTCTGCTTCTTGCTACTACCGGAGTATCGGCGCAACAGGACACATTGAAGTATCGCATCAGTCTCAGAGATAAGGCTGCTACCACTTATTCATTGGACCGTCCGGAAGAGTTTCTTTCAAAGAAAGCCATTGAACGCCGTCAGAAACAGCGGTTGGCAATAGACTCTACCGACTTACCGGTGTGTCATAAGTATGTGGATGCTATTCGTAAGAAAGGTGTGAATATTGTCACCATGGGAAAATGGGATAACTTTGTAACTGTGTCCTGCAACGATACGACATTGATAGATAAGATTGCCAGACTTCCTTTTGTCCGTGCTACCGAAAAGGTATGGATTGCACCCGATCCGGAGAATCCTACGATGGCTACCGAACGCGATTCATTGATAAATACCCCTCTGTGGATAAAAGAAACCTATGGACCAGCACTTCGCCAGATCCGGATAAGCAATGGCGACAAGCTGCATAAAGCAGGATTTAAAGGACAAGGGATGACGATTGCCGTGATTGATGCAGGTTTTCATAATGCTGACAGTATAGATGCGATGAAGAATATCAACATTCTGGGTACAAAAGATTTTGTAAACCCCCAAGCTGATATTTATGCCGAGAGCAGTCATGGCATGTGTGTACTTTCATGCATTGGTATGAATCAGCCTCATGTGATGATTGGTACGGCCCCCGAAGCTTCTTTCTGGCTCTTACGTAGCGAGGATGAATATTCCGAACATTTAGTGGAGCAGGATTACTGGGCGGCTGCCATTGAATTTGCCGATAGTGTGGGAGTAGATGTGGTAAATACTTCATTGGGATATTATGCTTTTGATGATAAATCAAAAGATTATCGTTATCGTGATCTGGACGGCCACTTCGCTTTGATGTCCCGCCAGGCTGCAAAGGCAGCAGATAAGGGTATGATTGTAGTGTGCAGTGCCGGGAATGCCGGTTCGGGACCTTGGAAAAAAACGACTCCTCCGGGAGATGCAGACAATGTACTTACGGTAGGTGCTATTAGTAAAAAAGGTGAACTGGCCCCCTTCTCTTCTATCGGAAATACAGCCGATGGCCGTGTAAAACCTGATGTAATGGCAGTAGGCTTAGGTTCGGACGTAATGGGGACGGATGGTGTATTGAGAAGAGCCAACGGTACTTCGTTCTCTTCACCTATCATGTGCGGTATGGTGACTTGCTTGTGGCAGGCACTTCCCAATCTGACGGCGAAGGAGATCATTGAACTGGTTCGCCGTTCGGGAGATCGTGCCAAATATCCCGACAATATTTATGGATACGGGATTCCTGATATGTGGAAAGCTTATCAGTCTGCAAAATGAAACAAGAAGCGCTGACTCTCTTTGATCTCAATGCGTTGGTGCGGCGGAGCCTGGAACAATGCTTACCCGATGAATACTGGATACAGGCGGAGCTGAGTGATGTGCGGTCCAACAGTACGGGACATTGTTATCTGGAGTTTATACAGAAAGATCCTCGTAGTAATAATCTTATTGCCAAAGCGCGGGGGATGATCTGGAGCAATGTATTTCGGTTGCTGAAACCTTATTTTGAAGAAGCAACCGGACAGATGTTCGGTTCCGGTATCAAAGTATTGGTGAAGGTGACTGTACAGTTTCATGAGCTATATGGCTATAGCCTGACTGTGCTGGATATTGACCCAACTTACACGCTGGGCGATATGGCACGCCGCCGTCGCGAGATATTGCAGCAGCTGGAAGAAGAGGGCGTACTGACCTTAAATAAAGAACTTGAAATGCCTCTGTTGCCGCAGCGTATAGCTGTTATCTCTTCGGCTACTGCTGCCGGTTACGGAGATTTCTGCCATCAGTTGCAGCACAATTCCCGTGACTTTTTCTTTTATACGGAATTGTTTCCGGCTATGATGCAGGGCAATCAGGTAGAAGAATCCGTTCTGTCTGCACTCGACCGTGTGAATGCCCGGCTAAGCGACTTTGATGTTGTTGTTATCATTCGTGGCGGAGGAGCGACATCTGATTTATCCGGTTTTGATACTTATCTGCTGGCAGCTGCCTGTGCACAATTTCCATTACCCATAATTACCGGCATTGGGCACGAACGTGATGACACGGTGCTTGATTCTGTGGCACATACCCGGGTGAAGACACCGACTGCCGCTGCCGAATTACTTATAAACCGTATGGACGAAGCTGCGGATCAGCTGGAATATCTGTCTACCCGTCTTCGCGAAGGTGCTTCTGCTTTTCTTGAACGTGAATCCGGAAGACTCTCGTCTTGCCAGGCGCGTATTCCCGCATTGGTGGTTCATCGGTTGTCGGATGCACGTTTTCGCCTGTTGACAGCAAACAAAGATTTAATACAGGTCTCTGCCGCTTTACTGGCTCGTCAGCGCCATCGCCTGGAACTGTTTCAGCAGCGTATCACTGATGCCTCACCCGATAAACTCCTTGCCCGTGGCTATAGTATCACCCTTAAAGAAGGCAAACCCGTCACCGATGCTTCCCAGGTATCTCCCGGTGATGAAATCATCACTCGCTTGCATCACGGAGAACTAACTTCAATCGTAAATTCAGAGTTACTTCAATCATCTAAATTGTAAATCGTCTAATCGTAAATAAAATTATGTCTGTAAAAAAAGAAACCTATTCCCAGGCCATGGAGCGCCTGGAAAAGATTGTTCGTCAGATTGACAATAATGAACTTGAAATAGATGTGTTGGCAGAAAAAATAAAGGAGGCCAATGAAATAATTGCATTTTGTACGGAGAAACTGACGAAAGCTGATCGGGAAGTCGAAAAATTGTTGCATGAAAAGCTACAATCTAAAGAATAAAAGTTATTTTTGTTGTCTGATAGCAGAATTTAACTAATATACATACTAATATGAAAGAAATAGATTGGTCTAATCTGTCATTCGGCTATATGAAGACAGATTACAACGTGAGAATTAATTATCGCGATGGTGCATGGGGCGAATTGGAAATAAGCAGTAGCGAGATCCTTAACCTGCACATGGCTGCCACTTGTCTGCACTATGGTCAGGAGGCATTTGAGGGCTTGAAAGCTTTCCGTGGTAAAGATGGTAAAGTTCGTATTTTCCGTCTTGAAGAGAACGCGGCACGTTTGCAATCTACTTGTAGAGGAATCCTTATGCCGGAACTTCCGACCGACCGTTTTAAAGAGGCTGTTCTGAAAGCTGTAAAACTGAACGAACGTTTCATCCCGCCTTATGAAACAGGAGCTTCTCTTTATATCCGTCCGCTACTCATCGGTACCGGTGCACAGGTGGGTGTACGTCCTGCTAACGAATATCTCTTTGTAATCTTCGTAACGCCGGTAGGTCCTTACTTCAAGGGTGGGTTTGCAACTACTCCTTACGTAATCACACGCAAATATGATCGTGCAGCTCCGCTGGGAACAGGTATTTATAAAGTAGGTGGTAATTATGCTGCCAGTCTGCGTGCAAGTATGGAAGCTCATGAAGCTGGATATTCGGCTGAGTTCTATCTCGATGCAAAAGAGAAGAAGTATATGGACGAGTGTGGTGCAGCCAATTTCTTTGGTATTAAAAATAATACTTATATTACCCCATTATCAACATCTATTCTTCCTTCTATTACCAACAAGAGCCTTATGCAGCTGGCAGAAGACATGGGATTGAAAGTAGAACGCCGTCCGGTGCCCGAAGAAGAACTGGCAACTCTTGAAGAGGCCGGTGCTTGTGGTACTGCTGCCGTGATCAGCCCGATACAGCGTATTGATGATCCGGAAAATGATCATTCATATATTATTTCTAAGGATGGTAAACCAGGACCGATCTGTACAAAATTGTACCATAAACTACGTGCTATCCAATATGGTGACGAACCGGATACACACGGATGGGTAACTATTGTAGAATAATATTTATTTAATAAATCTTAATATCTTATGTTGAAACAAAATTCAGAATTGCGTGCAGAAGCACGTGTTGCTCTTACCGACAAATGGGTGATGGGAGCGGTTACTACTCTTGTATTTGGTGCTGTATCGGGTGCTGCTTCTTACATTCCGGTTGTTGGAACTATATTGGTTGCATTGCCTATGATGTATGGATACTCTATTGTGCTGCTGAGTGTAATGAGAGGCGGTGAAATGAACATCGGAGGTCTGTTTGATGGATTCAATGATTTCGGACGTATTGTTGGTACTAAGTTACTACAGGTTATCTATACATTTTTATGGACGCTGCTGCTCGTTATTCCTGGTATTATTAAGAACTATTCGTATGCAATGACGGACTTTATTCTGAAAGATCAACCGGAGTTGGCTAATAATGCTGCTATCGAAAAAAGTATGGCTATGATGGATGGTAACAAGATGAAATTGTTCTTGCTTGATCTTAGTTTTATCGGTTGGGCTATTTTGTGTCTTTTTACTTTGGGTATCGGATTCCTTTTCCTACAACCTTATGTACAATCTGCTCATGCTGCTTTCTATGAAGATTTGAAAGCGCAGACAGTTATAGAAGAAGAGGTTATTATTGAAGCTTAATAAAACTTTTATATAATATGGATAAATGGAGTGCAGAGAAATCTGTACTCCATTTATTTTTGCCGTTTCCGTCGAAAGTAAGTAACTTTGCAGGCAAACCAGATTGATTATATGGGAAAAGGAAAATTAGAGAAGTTTGCCGATATGGCAAGTTATCCGCATGTGTTTGAGTATCCTTACTCTGTGGTGGACAATGTGCCTTTTGAAATGAAGGGCAAGTGGAATGAAACATTTTTTGGTAATGATCATCCGATAGTACTCGAACTGGGTTGTGGTAGGGGAGAGTATACCGTAGGACTGGGACAGATGTTTCCGGATAAGAATTTTATTGGTGTAGATATCAAAGGATCACGTATGTGGACCGGAGCTACCGAAGCCTTGAAAACAGGTATGAAGAATGTAGCTTTCCTGCGTACGAATATTGAAATAATAGACCGCTTTTTTGGCTCGGGTGAAGTGAGTGAAATATGGCTTACCTTTTCTGATCCGCAAATGAAGAAGGCTACCAAGCGACTAACTTCTACTCATTTTATGGAGCGTTATCGCCGCTTTCTCAAACCAGATGGAATCATTCATTTGAAGACGGATAGTAACTTCATGTTCACCTATACCCGATATATGATCGAAGAGAATAAGTTTCCGGTAGAGTTTATCACCGAAGATCTTTATCATTCCGGCCTCGTAGATGATATTCTGGGAATCAAGACTTATTATGAACAACAATGGCTTGACCGTGGTTTAAATATTAAGTATATAAAATTTCTGCTTCCACAGCAAGGTGAATTGCAAGAGCCGGATGTTGAAATAGAACTCGACTCGTATCGTAGCTATAACCGTAGTAAGAGGAGCGGGTTACAAACAAGTAAATAATCAGATTTACGATTAGACGATTGACGATTTACGATTGAAGAATCTTTCTTCCTGTAGTCATAGGTAATCCCAATCGTCTTATGGTAAATCTAAGTAATTTCAATCGTCAAATCGTAAATATTATGACACTTTATCCAAAGTTAATACTCGATGCACTGGCAACAGTGCGTTATCCCGGTACTGGTAAGAATCTTGTTGAAGCCGGTATGGTGGAGGATGATATCCGCATTGAAGGGATGAAAGTTTCTTTTTCCCTTCTTTTTGAAAAGCCTACCGATCCTTTTATGAAGTCGGTGGTTAAAGCTGCCGAAGCAGCTATTCTTACTCACGTAAGTAAAGAGGTGGAAATTGTAGGCAATATTAGTGTAAGAACCATTCAGGCCGCACGTCCGGAAGTAGGAAAACTATTGCCGCAAGTGAAAAATATTATTGGCGTTTCTTCCGGAAAGGGAGGGGTCGGTAAGTCTACCGTAGCGGCAAACCTTGCTGTGGCGCTTGCCAAACTTGGCTATAAAGTTGGATTGCTTGATGCTGATATCTTTGGACCCTCTATGCCAAAAATGTTTCAGGTAGAAGATGCCCGGCCTTATGCCGAAAAAATTGGAGGGCGTGATATGATTATTCCCGTTGAGAAATATGGGGTAAAACTTCTTTCCATTGGTTTCTTTGTCGATCCCGATCAAGCCACTTTATGGCGTGGTGGTATGGCAAGTAATGCACTGAAACAGCTTATTGGTGATGCCGACTGGGGCGAACTGGACTATTTCCTGATTGACTTGCCCCCTGGAACCAGTGACATCCATCTGACTGTGGTACAAACATTGGCCTTGACCGGTGCAGTTGTTGTGAGTACTCCACAGGCTGTGGCATTGGCAGATGCCCGTAAGGGTATCAATATGTTCACCAATGAGAAAGTTAATGTACCTATCTTGGGGTTGGTCGAAAATATGGCTTGGTTTACTCCTGCCGAATTGCCCGAAAACAAATATTACATCTTTGGGCGTGAAGGTGCCAAGAAACTGGCAGAAGAGATGAATGTGCCTTTGCTGGGACAGATTCCTATAGTTCAAAGTATTTGTGAAAGCGGTGATAAGGGAACTCCTGCTGCATTGGATGAGAATACAATTACCGGTCGTGCTTTCTTATCATTGGCTGCTGCTGTGGTCCGCCAGGTAGATCGGCGGAATGTAGAACAGGCACCTACACGGATTGTAGAAATGCATAAGTAATGCGAATCAGTAGTTGAAATAAGTTTTACCACAGAGTACCACAGAGTTCTAAATCTTTATTGAAACGCAGATGAACGCAGATTTTCGTAAAAGGAAACCTATAAGATAAAGAACTACAGTCTTTTTAATCTGTGTTCATTTGTGTTAATCTGCGTTTCATCAGATAATTAGACTCTGTGAAACTCTGTGGTGAGTTGTATTTATTCTTATTTATTGAGTACTTTCAACAGTTCACTCTTCATTTTATCTACTCCGGGAAATCCAGTTGTTTTATAAGTGATGTTTCCTTCACGGTCAACGAGCAGATAGGTAGGCACTCCTCTGATCTGGAATGAATTCATCAGATAACTCCATTGATCAGCTGTTACCCGGAAGTGTTCTCCATGAATGTCGGGTATCATGTTCTCCCATGTACCTTTTGGAGAAGTTTCTCCGGTCAGATAAATATAAACGATATCCCTGTCTTTTAACTCTTCCTTCATGGGGATCATAGCTTTGTTTGCCATGCGGCATGGTCCGCACCAGGTTGCCCAGAAATCCACTAATAAGGTATGCCCGCGATATTTGGAAATAATAGAAGCGAACAAATCTTCGTTACTTACCTCACCAGCCTCATTTATGGTAAATCCGGTTTTCTTTTTGTTCTCTTCTATTTTTGCCAGTAATTCATCGTTTTTCTCTTTCACTGTTTCCAGATAGACGGGAGTTGATAAAGCGGATATTTTTGCCAACTGTTCTTCTGTGACAGGTGTAAAGTCGTTAATTCCGTTTAGTACATTGGCTACTGTAGAAAGTTCAAAATAAATCCCTTTGTCTGTTTCTAATGCTTTGCTGAATGCCGTCCTGAACATGGGGCTTCCGGTGAGACGCGTATAGAGAGGAACATACATAGCTTGCGGGGTATTAAGAGAGGAAAAATCCTTTAGTACATTCAGAAAATCATCCGGAAGACTGACAGGATTATTCTTTATATATTCATTCACTTGTTCGTCCTTCAGCTTGTAGTTAATGATATGTACGCGTTGTATAATTCCGGGAACGAACGTGAGAAGTGATGCAGCCGATGCGTCTACAGCACAACAAAGCATCTCTTTGCAGGCTTTCGTTGCTTTAAGAGCATCAATCTGCCGGAGTTTCTCTTTATGTTTATTCAGGATATACGCTTTTACTTCTTCTGCATTTTTGTCTTTCAGGTCTTTTATGAACTGAGGATAGTCATCATCTATATTGGTTTTGAAATTCAGTTTAGCAATTTCTTCGGATGGTCCGGCAAGATATCCTCCGTAATAGACGTTTGCTTCATTGGATTTCTTGTCTTTATGTAGCTTGGATTGCCGGCGACAGATCTCACGTTGGTTGATGAAGAGATTGGTCTTTTCTCCGGGGGCTAATAAAAAATTAATCGCTTCTGTTCCGTTATAAAATGTAACAGGTGTTGTTGTAATGACTGGTATTTCGCTGGAGAATTGTCCATTATCATTTACTTTTATGTCTACTTTTTGTTCCAGGTTAACAGCGCCTCTAAGGTAGATAGTGAAGTTTGAAGACATTCCCGGTTCAAAATCAAGTATTTGCCCTTCTAAGAGAGCTTTGCCTTTTTCTATTTTGGGTGTAGGTAGGGTAGTAAGTTTTTTGGTTCGTTCTGTAGCTTCAGCCGGTAGTTTTAGCTTAGGCAACTTACCATCCAATTGTATTCCCCAGATTTTGAAAGCGCCTTCTGTATCTCCTTCGGAGAAATCGATAGAGGTAATATCTTTGGGCAGGGGTGGAAAGACAAGTTTAAATTCGGCTTGTCCGGATTCCGGCATCCAAAACTTTTGATCGGGAGTGATGCCGATACCGTGGCGTAGAGGATATAATTCACCGTCACTTCCTTTCAGAAAGCTACCGGAAGCAATTCTTATCCAGTTTTTAGGACGATAAAAAGCTTTGATATGTAGTACGGTTGCTGTGTCACTCAATGCTACTTTATCTATTTCAATGCTTGTAGAACTCCAGGCGGTGAAGGGAGGTTGTTCTATGATTCTTTCCTGGGCTTGTGTAAATGCTGTCAGACTTAGCAGAAAACAAGTGATAAGTACGAATGGTTTCATGGTGTTGTTATTTATGGTTATCTGCAAAAGTAAGAATAATATAGTTATTATTTACTACTTTTTTGGTAAAAAAGAAAGAGGTAATCACTATGATAAAAGGCGATTACTTCTTTCTTTTCAATTAATGTATTAAGAGAGAGTTATTGTTGAAGTTTGAAGGTGATAGGAAGTGTATATTGCACAGCTACCGTTTGGCCATCGTTTTTACCGGGTTCCCAACGTGGCATACCCATTACTACACGTATAGCTTCGGCATCCAGTGAAGGAGAGACACTTTGTATTACTTTCGGACTGATAACATGACCGTCTTTGTTGACTATCATCTGGATAACAACACGTCCCTGCGTTTTGCTCTGTTGGGCATCAAATGGATATTTGATATTTCTTGCCAGATAACTCATTAGTCCACTGGTTCCACCCGGATATTTGGGCATTATTTCTGCACTTTCAAGAACAACTTCCGGGGTTATGATGTCATCTTTGGGAGCATATCCTACAACTACCACTTCCTCCAGCTTACTGTCTTTTATCTCTTCTACTTCCGGTCCGCTCAATCTGAAAGCGATGGGAACTGTATATTTTACACGTACCTCTTTTCCTCTTTGTTTACCCGGAGTCCATTTAGGCATTGTTGACAATACACGTATGGCTTCTGCGTCCAGTTCGGAACTGACAGAGCGTCGTGCTACTGCCAGATTGCTAACCGATCCGTCTTTTTCTACAATGAAACGTGCTATGACACGTCCTTGTATACCTTCTTTTTGAGCCTTTACAGGATAGCGCAAATTTTTAGCAATAAACTCCATCAGACCTGTTTGTCCGCCAGGAAAAACGGGCATCTCTTCTACAACATCAAAAATATCATCATCTCCGGTATTCACTTTTTGCATGGTGGCAGAAGGATCTTTATCGGTTATGTCTATATCGACAGGAGTTTCTTTCGGGATAGTAACTTCTTCTACTGTGGTCTGTTCTGGTATTTGTCCGGTAGCCTTTGTTACTTGTTCTGTTGACTTTTCAACAGTTTGTATTACTTCCCGTGCAAAATTTTTCGTGGTTCGGGCTACTGCTTCGATATTACTGATTATTAGTAGCAAGGCAGCCAATGGAAGAAATAGCAAATATTTAGTTCTTCCTATTTCTTTTGTTCTTTTCTTGTTCATCATTTTAATTCGGTTTTTGAGTGGTAAAACATTGAAACTATTATAGAGAGTTGCTGCAGCCTTGTGATGAGCCAGTCCCAACAGATGGTACTGGTATACTTTATAGTCATATCCGGTTTGCAGGACGCGTTGATCGGCCATGTATTCCAGATTATTTCGTATTTCACGCTTCATAAGCCAGATAAAAGGATTAAACCAACAGGCAATACACACCAGTTCACTGAATATTATATCTGCCGAATGTAATTGGTGGGCATGAGTCTGCTCATGAGTAAGAATCTCGGCAAGTTCTTCCTGAGTATGAGATTCCGGATGGACGAATATCCAATGGAAAAAGGAAAAGGGACCACTTGCTTTGTTTAATATATGTACACGTACACCTTGTATCTTTGTTACTTTGCACTGAATTCGTAAGCGGATAATACTGGTCAGTTGCATTATAAAACGGATAAATAGTAATATCACTCCGCATAAATAGATGATACTCAGAGAATAGAGGATCAATTCCTGCCAGTTTGCATCAGTTGGGGTTACTGTTTCTTCAAATACCACTTCGGGGAGTAGTGTCGTTGCATAAAAATCGGCTATTACCACCATTGGCTCATGTGCCTTTACCCATTCCTGAAGGTTGAGCATAGGATAAAGCAGTGAGACTCCCAAGAAACAAAGCAATGCTGTCCGGCGCCAATGAAAAAATGTATCTTTATAAAAGAATAACCGGTAGAATATATAGAATACTATAATTCCTACGTTTATCTTTAGAAAATAGGCAAGTTCCGGAGTCATAATATCATTGTTTATGGATTATTCTTCTTTTCCTTTTTCAATCATATCAATGATTTCTTTCAGATCATTAGTTGATATTTTTTGATCTTTAGCAAAAAAAGAAACCATTTCTTTGTAAGAGTTTTCAAAGTAATTGCGTACTACTCCGCTCATGAAACTACGTTTATATTCACTTTCCCGTATGGAGGGAGTGTATTGATAAGTATTACCTACCCGACGAGGTGTGACGTATCCTTTCCGTTCAAGATTCTTCACTATGGATGCTACGGTCGTATAAGGGGGAGCAGGTGGTTCGAATTTAGCTACTATCTCTTTTACAAAACAGTTTTCCAGTTCCCAGATGTAGATCATCACTTCTTCTTCTTGTATAGTCAGCTTTTCCATGGAGTATGTTTAATTACGATTATATTGCAAATCTACGAAATATTCGTAATTAAACAATAGTCAGTGGGTTAAATAATGTAAACTCAGTAAAGAAGTCATTGAGAGGTATGCCGGGCGGTGTTCATTATTGTACGGTTTTGAATGTATTTCACCACAGAGTAACACGGAGTTCCACAGAGTTTAAATCTTTATTGAAACGCAAATGAACGCAGATTTTCGCAAAGGGAAACAAATGTATGATAAAGAGCTACAGTCTTTTAATCCGCGTTTTATCAGATAAATAGTACTCTGTGGAACTCTGTGCTACTCTGTGGTGAGTTCATTTCCGATCAGATTTGAACCAACTATCCAACTACAGATTCGCATAAATTACTCCTTTAATCAGACAGGGATGTATCTTTCTGTTTATTTGTTTCCCTGTATTCCCTTGGCGTTTGATTGTACCGTTTGGCAAATTCTTTATAGAAGTGAGAACGGTTGGTAAATGCAGTCTTGTACATTACCTCCTGTATTGTCAGGCTGGTAGTTAGTAGTAATTTGGCGGCATAAGTCATTCTCTGTTCTTTTATAAAGTCTTTGGGAGATGGCTGGTTCAGATTTTTGAATTTGCGATATAAGTTGCGGCTACTCGTCTGCATGGCTGCTGCCAACTCTTCAGGGCCGAAGAGTGTATTATCCATGTTTTTATTTATTAGTTCTCTTGCTGTTTGCAGATATTCTTTATCTTCTTTTTGCAATAGCTGTCCACCTCCAAAATCGAATCCACTGGCTGAAGAGTTATAATATTGTTTCAGCTCTTTCTGCTTTCTGATAAGTTGCCTGATCACTGTTATCAGATATTGGGTATTGAATGGTTTTGGTATATAAGCATCGGCCCCTGATTCAATGCCTTCTATTCTTTCATCGGTTGTGTTCTTAGCCGACAGAATAACCAGTGGAATATGTACCGTGTGTTTATTACTCTTTATTTGTTTAGTCAGAGTAATTCCGTCAACTTTAGGCATCATAATGTCTGTAATGATCAAATCAGGGGTTTCTTGCTTTAACAGTGCCAACCCTTCTTCTCCGTTCTCTGCCGTAAGGATTGCATATTCATCAGATAATATATCTTTCAACATCCACAACAACTCTTTGTTATCATCAATAACCAGAATCGTTGCTTCCGGTTGCGGACATTCTTCTTCGGTAGTCCCATTTTCAGGCTCTTGTCTATTCATATTATTTTTCTGTATCAATCTGGGAACCTCTTCTTGTTTTTGGGAAGAATTCTCTGTAATTTCCAGCTGAGGTAACGTTACGGTGAACTGGGCATACTGATTTACCTCACTTTCTACTTTGATTATACCTTGAAGCAATTCCACCATACTATGACAGATAGCAAGTCCCAATCCATTTCTGGAAGATAATCCCTTAATACTGTTTTCTTTGATATTATCCAATACGCTGTAACGGTTGAATATTAGAGGGATATTTTCTTTACTGATACCTTTACCCGTATTATATACTTTAACTTCCAGTTTTGTATTTATTACTTTTACAGATATTAAAATAGTTCCTTTTTCCGGAGTGTATTTAAATGCATTGGAAATGAGATTGTTCAGAATTTTTGTAAAACAACTATTATCACTTCTCCATATGATATCAGGGCTAACGTCGGTTTGGAGAAGGATATTATTTTGCTCAGCCAGTTCGCTGAATGATTCAATAATTTCCTGCGATAGTTCGCTGATATTTAATTCTTGTATATGGCATATCTGATTTCCTGTTTCCATACGGCGAAAGTCTATTACTTCCTGAATCAGACTGTTGAGCCGCTCTGTATTTGATTTAATAATTTGAGCGTACTTTTTGATGAATACATCACTGCTTTCATGATGTAATATACGCTCGCACGGTCCGTAAATAAGGGTTAACGGAGTACAGAATTCATGTGTGATGTTGGTGAAGAAACGCAATTTACCTTCATACATTTCTTCCTTATATTTTTCATTTAAACGTCTGGTAATAGATATTTTTCTCCGTTCATATTTCCATTTGATATATCTGAATATACCAATCATAAGACCTATTATAAGCAGTGCATAGATAATGTATGCAACCATAGTTTGATACCAGGGAGGGAGAATGATGATATGTATACTTTTTATTAATTCTTCATTATTACTCATTCCGTCATTATATCTCACTTTCAGGATATAATTTCCCGGAGTAATATTGGTAAATTGTGCCTCATTAGAGCGGGTATCCATCCATACATCGCTGAAATTTTCGAGTTTGTACGAGTATTTGCTGTTTTCTCCGTTGATGAAATCCATTGCAACGAATGATACTGCAAAAAAATTCTGATTATGATTGAGCACAATTGCTTCCTCATTGCCTTTTGCTTTCTCAAACTCAGATATGCTATATTCTTTGTTGAAGATCCGTAATTTTGTAAAGAAGATCTCGGGCACGAATTCCTTCTTCTTTCTTTCCTCATTTTTGATCCATACAATACCATCTACTCCTCCGAAGAAATATCTGTTCTGAGTATTATCCTGGAAATAAGCGTTATCGCTGAACTCAATAAGTTTTAGTCCGGTTTTATAATTGAGGTTACGAAAACTATTTCTTTGAGGATCAAACAGAATGATACCAGTATTGCTGCTTAACCATAGATTTCCTTGCCTGTCCCCTGCAATGCCGTGTATTGTGTTATTGGGAAGCCCTTCATTCTCGTTGAAGTTTTTGTAATCAAAACTTCCGTCAGGGAGCAGATTAAGTCTGGTTAGTCCATAACTACTTCCTAACCAGATATTTTTATTACGATCTTGATGAATACATAATATGTCGTTCATCGGCGCTATACCGTTTTTATCAAAAGTGATCAGCCGGTAAGCCTCTGTTTGTATATTGAGCCGTATGACGCCATTACCACGCATACCTATCCACATAATAGAATCATTTTCAGGATAGATAGAATATATTTGGTTATATTGCTGCCGGTTGGAAATATTGAGGTTGACAGACCGGATACTTTTAGCTTCCAAAGTATTCCCTTGGGGTTGTACATTGATTCTTAATAATGTACTGCCGGAGCCCACCCATAATAGCGAATCACAAATCTCAACCATAGAATGCACTTTGGCTATTCCTATCTTTGTGTGGTTTACCAATGGATGTATTTTATGATCCCGGTAGGAATAATAGTCTAATCCGGGCCCATCAGAACCGATCCATAATACGGGATGGGTTTTACTGGGAACAAAGGCGAATACAGCATTATTAGTTAGTCCTTCCTGTGTAGTGAAGTGGGTAACGTTTGCAGCTGAGTATACTTTCGCCTTGTCATAGTCTTCTATACGGATAATGCCATTATCTTTAGTTCCCAGCCACAACGTGTTTTGAGGATCGGCATAAATGGCGCGGATGGGTCTTCTTTTATTTATGGGGAGTTGGTTGAGTGATACGTTATTAAATGTATATTCATCTTTTGTCCATGCATATACTCCCTGCCCGTCTGTTCCAATCCAGACGATGTCTTGCTGTTCATCCTTCCATAACGAGAATACTCCGCAGTTAATTTCAATCTTTTCCGGTGCATAATTTTTTGCAGCATCAAGATGTATTAACCCATTGGTCTTGAAAGCAATAAGGAGATCTTCATTATCGAATATAATGGAACCAATCTCTCCACTTTCATTGATAAGTGTTTTCAGATTTTTAATGAAACGTGTCTCCTGAGGTGTGATTGCATAGATATTTCCCTCTGAATCAACAATTATAACCTTTTTGTTACTGTAAAATACATACTTAATAGGATGTGGATGTCTGAAACTGGGATGTTGCACTATCTGAGGAGCCGCACTGTCTACCTGATTTACAGTATATTTTTCCATCGTTCCACGATGATTTATCCAGATGGTATCTTGTGCATCAATAACAAAGTTACTCACATTGTCGTGTGTCATGCCCTTCTGAATAGGAAGGTCAATAAACTTCTTTTGCTTTTTGGAATACAGCGAGAGAATACCGGGTTTACCAAACACATATAAATTGTCATGGTTGTCTTTAGCCACATATGAGTTCTCGCCAAATTCGTTGTAATACTCCTCAATAATATTACTGCGCTGTGATAACTTATTGAGCCCCCATTTGGTGCTGATCCACAGATAGACACCTTCTGTCTCTGTAATATTCTTAATAACATTGCTCGACAGGCTGTTCTGGTTATTTATATCCGGTTTATAGATATAAATATCCCGGCTATCATACATATTGAGCCCATCATAAGTTCCGATCCACAAAAAGCGTTCGTCATCTTGAAACAAACAAGCCACTGAACTGTTGGAAAGTCCGTCCCGGCTACTGATTTGTCTAAGGTTGTATGCATTGGTATTTCCTACTAAGCATAAAAGAAACAATAATAGAATGTGAAAGTGCTTTTTCATTAGTATATTATTTGCTTGGATAGTAATTACACGTACAAAGATATATTTTTTGCCGGAATTATATAATCTCCATGTTTTTTATAATCCGTAAAAGAGGCGCTAAAAGGGCATTTGGACGATTAACATACAAAACTGGCGAGAATGAATACATGTTGTCCTGCTGATAACATACTATTGGCACATATGAGAATACGTATTCGCCTATTATTGGCTATTTTTGCATTATATATTATAAACACATCTATATGTCATGAAAAGATTTTTGTCAGTACTCTTTTTAACACTTTTGTCTCATTTGGTTTTGTTTGCGACTCAGTCTTTAGGGAAGTTAGACTTTTTACGGTGTGAATATCTGGTCACTCCTTTAGGTGTTGATGTTCCGACTCCTCGTTTTAGCTGGAGATTACCTGTCAATCTGAATAAGCAGCAAGCTTATCAGGTAATTGTTGGCACAGACTCTGTAACAGTAGCGAATGGTATCGGAGAAGCGTGGGATTCCGGAAAGATATTGTCTTCGGAGGTACTTACAATGTATGCCGGAAAGGCGATGCAGCCTTATACCCGTTATTATTGGAAGGTTTCTGTCTGGGATGATACTAATAATAACTATACAAGTGCCGTATCTTATTTTGAAACAGGATTGATGGGGATGCACAATTGGAAAGGCAGTTGGATTTCGGATACGCATGATTACCGTTTGAAACCTGCTGCTTATTTCAGAAAAACATTTGATACCGGACACAAGATCAGGCAGGCACGGGCGTACATTGCTGTGGCTGGATTATATGAACTATCTATTAACGGTACGCGTGTGGGAGACCATCGCCTTGATCCTACTTATACACGTTTTGATCGTCGTACTTTGTACCTGACACATGATATAACCCAATTACTCCAACAGGGAGATAATGCTGTGGGAGTATTATTGGGAAATGGCTGGTATAATCATCAATCTACAGCAGTGTGGAATTTTGATCAGGCTCCCTGGCGTGGCAGACCTAAATTCTGTATGGATATTCGTATAGTCTATGAGGATGGGAAAGAGGAGTTTGTTTCTACAGGATCAGATTGGAAAACGTCATTGAGTCCGGTAATCTTTAATAGTATCTACACGGCTGAGCACTATGATGCCAGAAAGGAACAGACTGGATGGAATACTTCCGGTTTTGATGATGGGAAATGGAAAAACGTTACTTGTACATCGGCTCCTTCCAATTTAATTGTTTCTCAGCAGATGCATCCGGTTCGTGATGTGAAACAACTCAATCCGGTAAAGATGATTAAACTATCGGATACAGATTATCTGTTTGATTTCGGACAGAATATGTCCGGGGTTAGTGAACTGATTGTAACCGGAAAACCGGGTACCGAAATAAGATTGAAACATGCCGAAAGAATTGGGGAGGATGGAAAAGTAGACATGTCTAATATTGATTATCATTATCGTCCTACTGATGATTCTGATCCGTTTCAGACTGATATCTTCATATTAAGTGGAAAGGGAGAAGAGTCTTTCCGGGCACGATTTAATTATAAAGGTTTTCAATATGTCGAAGTATTGAGTAACGAGCCTATAGAACTGACAACGAATAGTCTGAAGGCTTATTTTATGCATAGTGATGTACCTGTTGTTGGAAAAGTGACTTCATCGAGCGAACTATTGAATAAAATATGGGAAGCAACCAATCGTTCTTATTTATCCAATCTGTTTGGTTATCCCACTGATTGTCCTCAAAGAGAGAAAAACGGCTGGACAGGCGATGCACATATTGCTATTGAAACTGCGCTTTACAACTATGATGGCATTACGGTTTATGAGAAGTGGCTGGCCGATCATCAGGATGAACAGGCTCCTAATGGTGTATTACCGGCTATCATACCTACCGGAGGATGGGGCTATCATTGGGGAAATGGAGTGGATTGGACCAGTACGATAGCTATTATTCCATGGAATATTTATCTGTTTTATGGCGATAAACATTTGCTCGAATCTGTATACGATAATATAAAGCGGTACGTAGATTACTTGAATTATACCTATCCTTCCGGTATTACAGACTGGGGCTTGGGCGATTGGATTCCTATAAAGGCACGTTCTTCAAAAGAACTGACTTCTTCTATTTATTATTATGTAGATACCGATATTCTGGCTAAAGCAGCTAAATTGCTGAATAAACAGCGTGATTATGAGAAATACTCCGCTTTGGCTACAAAAATAAAGAATAGTATCAATGCCCGCTTCCTGGACGAGCAGAAAGGAATTTATTGCAGTGGACACCAAACGGAACTTAGTACACCTCTATATTGGAATATTGTTCCGGAGCATATGAAGGAATTAGTAGCAAAGAATCTGGCCGAAAAGGTGGAGAAAGACCAAAGTATGGATGTTGGTTTATTGGGAAGCAAAGCGATTCTTAACTCCTTGAGTGAGAATGGATACGCTGATTTAGCCTATAAATTGGCTTCCAAAGATACCTATCCTTCCTGGGGATGGTGGATTAAGAATGGAGCTACCACTCTTTTTGAAAATTGGCGCACAGACGGTTATCGGGATATTTCATTGAACCATATCATGTTTGGTGAAATCAGTGCCTGGTACTACAAGGCTTTGGGGGGATTGTTTCCGGATGCATCTGCCCCTGGTTTTAAACATATTATTTTAAAACCTAACTTTGTAACCGGATTGAATTCTTTTGAGGCCAGTCATGTTTCACCTTATGGGGAAATAGTTTCATCATGGAATAAAAACAAGAATAAAGTTCAGTATATGGTAACGGTTCCTTCAAACACTTCTGCTTCATTGTATCTTGACGCTGCTTATACTGTTAAAAGTAAGGAAATCAAGTCGCAGATTTTATCTGCACAAAGAGAAGAAGGAAGTATAAAACTTACTCCCGGAACGTATCATTTTGAAATTAGAATTAAATAAGAATATACATACTAACATGACAATAATAAGAAGAGTGGGTAGCGTTTTGCTGTTTTTGATGATTACCGTAGTTGGTTGGGGGCAGCATACAGATCCGAGAACGCGTACATATATCGCGCCGACACGTATTGTTTGGCAGTATAACGGTAATGGTGGGCTAATTCATAATATTAATGCATTACTGAAACCCGGTGATGGACAAGGGGTATTAACCAATCGCAATTTGTGCCTGCTGAAAAGTACCGGCGGTGAATATCCTTCTTTTCTGATCGATTTTGGAAAAGAGATACAGGGAGGGCTACGTCTTGTTACCGGGCGTTCAAAAAGCAAAGAGCCGGTAAAGATTCGAATCCGTCTGGGTGAATCCGTGAGTGAAGCAATGACTCCTGTTGGGACAAAGGGAGCCATGAATGATCATGCCATGCGTGATTTTACGATGGAACTTCCATGGCTTGGGACTGCAGAGACTGTACATAGTGGTTTCCGTTTTGCACGTATTGACTTATTAGATGCCGATACGGAATTGTTATTGAAAGAGGTCAATGCAGTATCTGTGACGCGTGACATTCCTTATCGTGGTTCTTTCCGTTGTAATGATGACCGGCTGAATGAAATATGGATGACCGGAGCCTATACCGTTCATTTGAATATGCAGGAATATTTGTGGGATGGCATTAAAAGAGACCGCCTGGTGTGGGTAGGCGATATGCATCCCGAAGTAATGACTATCAGCTCTGTTTTCGGATTTAATGAGGTTGTTCCCCGAAGTTTGGATTTATCCCGTGATACCACTCCGCTTCCGGATTGGATGAATAATATCAGTTCTTATTCTTTATGGTGGATTCTGATTCATAAAGAATGGTATCTGTATCAGGGTGATTTGGAGTATCTGAAACAGCAGAAGGACTATCTGACTGGTTTACTAACTCATTTATTGACCAAAGTAGACGAATCCGGTAAAGAGCATTTGGACGGGAAGCGTTTTCTTGATTGGCCTTCCGAGAGGAATAGGCAAGGAATTAATGCTGGTTTGCAAGCTCTTTTATCGATGACTTTTGATGCAGGTGCTATGCTTTGTGAAGCGTTGGGTGATAACGTTTTGGCGGCTACTTGTGCTGAAGTGAGTACTCGCATGAAACAACATGTACCCGATGCAAACGGTTCCAAACAAGCTGCTGCACTGCTTGCTTTGGCAGGTTTGGTTGATGCTGCTGAAGCCGATAATAATGTAATATCAGTAGGAGGAGCCAAGAATTTTTCAACTTTCTATGGATATTATATGTTGCAGGCACAGGCTAAAGCAGGCAATTATCAGGGAGCTATTGATGTAATCCGTACCTATTGGGGTGGAATGCTGGATATGGGAGCTACTACTTTCTGGGAAGATTTCAATTTGGAATGGATACCTGGTTCTGCTCCGATAGACGAATTGGTTCCTGCAGGCAAAAAAGATATTCATGGAGACTTCGGGAATTTCTGTTATAGCAGGTTGAGGCATAGTCTTTGTCATGGTTGGGCTTCAGGACCTACTGCCTGGCTGAGTGAACATGTTTTAGGAGTAAAAGTGATGACTCCGGGTTGTCGTACTCTAAAGATAGAGCCCCATTTAGGTGATTTGGAATGGGTGGAAGGTACTTTCCCGACTCCCAAGGGAGATGTTCGTATCTCTCATCGTAAGCAGAATGGTAAGATAGTAACAAAAGTAAAAGCTCCTAAGGGCGTGAAGATTATTGATTGATAACCTGCTGGAACTTTTTTAAATAAGTGGTTTTATGAGAAAGATTTTTATCTCATTGTTATTAATATTAAGTTGTACATATATGCTTCATGCAGAGAATCGTGAGGGAGCTCAATGGATAACTTCCATTGAGGAAAATGTAGATAATCCTAATACTTGGATTGCTTTTCGGCGGGATATTTTGATAAAGAAGGTTCCTTCGGAAGTAATAGCTCAGATTGGCGTAGATAGTAAATACTGGCTCTGGATAAATGGTAACCTCGTTGTATTTGAAGGTGGATTGAAACGAGGCCCTAATCCCGAAGACACTTACTATGACGAAGTGAATATTGCTCCTTATCTGAAGAAAGGAGAAAATAAAATAGCCATTCTGGTCTGGTATTTTGGGAAAAATGGCTTTTCTCACAAAAGTAGCGGGAAAGCCGGACTAATATTTAAAGTGAAAGATGATAAGTTGGATATTATAAGTAATTCGGAATGGCTTTGTAAAGTCCACCCGGCTTATGGTAACACCGGCAAACCTTATCCTAATTACCGCTTACCGGAATCTAACATTCATTTTGATGCACGATATGATATTACCGGTTGGCAAACAGAGGATTGTAGAAAATACGCTTTCGAAAATGCGAGAGAATTGGGAGACTGGGGAGTAGGCCCTTGGAATAAGTTGGTGAAACGACCTATTCCGTTTTGGAAAGACTTTGGTGTAAAACCACTTGAAGTACAGCGTATTCCGGGAAACGATAAAGATACGATTATTGCCCGGCTTCCCTATAATATGCAAATGACTCCAGTATTGGATGTAACAGATACTCAGGGCGGAAGCTTAATCTCTATATCCACAGACCACTCCGTGGCAGGAGGGGCAGAAAATGTAAGAGCTGAATACGTCACAAAACGAGGAAAGCAAACTTATGAGTCTTTAGGATGGATGAATGGGCATAAACTGATGCTTGTATTACCGAAAAGTGTAACTGTTAATGCTCTGTCTTATCGGGAAACCGGTTATGATACGGAACCTATCGGTAGCTTCTCTTGCGACAATGAGTTTTATATGCGTTTCTGGGAAAAAGCGCTTCGGACATTGTATGTGAATATGCGTGATACCTACTTTGATTGTCCCGATAGAGAGCGGGCCCAATGGTGGGGAGATGTAGTGTTGCTTATGGGCGAAAGTTTCTATACGTATTCTCCTACAGCACATGCTTTGATGAAGAAAGCAATTTATGAATTGGTCGGTTGGCAAAAGAAAAACGGTGTACTCTATGCTCCCATTCCTTCCGGACGCTCGGATACAGAACTCCCCGGACAATCATTGGCAAGTATCGGGCGTTATGGTTTTTGGAATTATTATTTGAATACGGGAGATAAACAGACGATTGTTGATGCTTATCCTAAAGTTAAGAAGTATCTTGGACTTTGGCAACTGGATGATACAGGTCTGACTGCTTTTAGAAGTGGCGGGTGGACTTGGGGAGATTGGGGAGACCATCGTGATATTCGTCTTATCTATGCCGGATGGCATTATCTGGCATTGGATGGTGCAGCAAAAATGGCCGATGTTTTAGGGTATGAAGGCGATGCTGAAATGTATCGGGAAATAATGAAAAAGCTGAAGGTTGGTTATAATAAATGTTGGAATGGTTATGCCTACAGACATCCGCAATATCAGAAAGAGACGGATGACCGTGCACAAGCATTGGCTGTTATTACAGGTATTGCGGATCAAACCCAATACGACGAGATTTTTAACTTGTTTAAATCACAAAAACATGCCAGTCCTTATATGGAAAAGTATGTTATGGAGGCCCTTTTCATTATGGGACAAAGTAATTATGCATTGGAGCGTGTACAATCTCGTTTTGCTCCGATGGTTGACAATAAAGAGTATTCTACGCTGTTTGAAGGATGGGATATTGGTGAGAAAGGATTTGGAGGAGGTACCGTTAATCATGCATGGAGTGGAGGTGCTTTAACCGTTATTGCCCAATATCTGTGCGGTGTGGAACCATTGAAACCTGGATATGAATTATTTAAAATAGAACCTGATCTTACTTCTTTTAAACAGGCATCTATTACTGTTCCCACAATTGCCGGGCTGGTTAAATCTGCTTTTATAATAGAGCCGGATGTATTTTCCTTAGAGATCTCTGTGCCCCGGAATACTCAGGCCATTGTATATTTACCTGCTGAGCTAGTATTTGATATTTCAATTAATGGTAAGACTCCGTCTGAAAAATATAAGGTAGATATTCGCTTTGAGAAAAAGGGAAAACAGGCTTATCTATTCAATGGAGGTGATTACAGGATTGTAGGAAAGAAATAATATGTGAATCGGATTTTATTTGTGTAAAGAGTACATTTTACCAGGGCAGCTATATTCTGGTAGGATACATCCGTATGAAACCCAAAACAGAACTCTCTGTCGCTTTGAACATCATTTATGATTGCGGCAGAGTTTTTTTTGTATATTTCAATTTCTTATTTTGTAGTATACCTATTATACTAAACTGTGTCCTTTATATTATTCTTGCTTGAAATATATTTCTTTTTGTTACTCGTCTATTAATAAGCAAGAACTCTTTTCATGGTTGTATTTTTTGTGGTAGTAATAATCAAAATTCTCTGTAGGAAAATTAGAATAAACAATGTATATATAATACTTTGTATCTCATTTTTCCTTGTGTTTTTCGAACTTGCAGATTAAATACTTTATGTATATATTGCCACTCAGTTTTTATAAAATCAGTCTAATACGAAACACTTGTTAAGGGGGTATTTTATCGAAAATAAAATGATTCCCAGATTTTTTGAGATATAAAAATGAGACTGTTATGACGCTAATGACCTCATTGTTTATATAGCGATAACCTACTTTAAGAATAAAAAAAAGAATGTGATCATCTAGCCATAACTTCCTGTGAGTATTGATTGTAGGGTATATTGTATTCAATTACGCCAAAAATGTATTTTAAATGTCACTGTACAGATTGGGCATATTAATGGCGAGATTAGGCATAGTGACCTTGTCTGTTACGACTTATATTTGCTTTCAGAAACAACATAGAATGATGTTTTTAATTGGTATTTCAATTCAGGTAAAAAAAGATTTGTTGATGTGAAGCTGGAAGTAATTGAGAGGGAGTAAAGAAGTACAAGAATAGAATTGTTTTCTTCTCCCACTCTTTACTCCAAAAAAGAATTGTTTAACCTTATTATATAATGAGTATGAAGAAATATTCTCCTTAGTGATATATCAATCGTGTATAATCTATAAAAATGAAGTGTAAACTCTAAATCTATCAGCCTATGTAGTATGAGTGAAGTGTTCTGTTGAATTATAAGAAATCGGGAATTTCTTATGAATAGTTCCTTTTTTAATTAATCAAATATTTAAACTATAGAAAAATATGCTTTATAGGAATTGTATAATACGTAATGCTCTTGGAATAGTCCTTTGTTCCATAATGATAGGGAGTCAAGCGTTTGCTAATGTGAAGGAAGACTCGGGCAACGCTATGGAACCGAAAGAGGTACAGCAGCAATCTATTAAAATTAGTGGTATTGTCTCCGATGATCGTGGAGAAACTATTCCAGGTGCCACCGTAATGATTAAGGGTACCACAGTCGGTACTACAACAGACTTAAATGGAGAATATAGTATTAATGTACCCAACGCTAAAGCCGTTTTAGAGTTTCGTACTATTGGTTATAAGCCCGTAGAAATAACAGTAGGTACCAAACGCATTATAAATGCGGTGTTGTATGAAGATGCCCAAACGTTGGATGAAGTAACGGTAGTAGCTTTTGGTAAACAGAAGAAAGAGAGTCTCACCTCTTCCATTACTACGGTGAAGCCCGCAGAATTGAAAGTACCGGTGAGTAACCTGACAACAGCCTTGGCTGGTAGTGTGGCAGGTATGATTGCTTACCAGCGAAGCGGTGAGCCGGGTGCCGATAATGCCGACTTCTTTGTTCGTGGTATCACTACATTTGGTTCCAATACAAATCCATTGATTTTGATTGATGGCGTTGAGTTGACATCTACTGACCTGGCGCGTCTACAACCGGATGAAATAGAAAGTTTCTCTATTATGAAAGATGCTACTGCAACGGCTCTTTATGGAGCTCGTGGTGCTAACGGTGTAATTTTGGTTACAACTAAAACGGGTAAGAATGGTCCGGCTAAAATTCAGTTACGTGTAGAAAACTCAATTTCTATGCCTACACAGAATATTGAATTGGCTGATCCGATTACTTATATGAAACTGGAGAACGAAGCTGTTCTTACGCGTAATCCGTTGGGCCAATTACCTTATTCGCAAAGTAAAATAGAAAGAACTGCTGCTGGTTATGATCCGATACTTTATCCGGCTAATGACTGGCAAAGTATGTTGATGAAAGATTTTACGATGAATCAACGTGTCAATTTGAGTGTAAGTGGTGGTGGAGGTGTAGCGCGTTACTATGTAGCTGCTTCTTTCAATAGAGATAATGGCTTGTTGAAAGTAGACAAGCGGAATAACTTTAATAACAACATTCAGGATAATATTTATAATCTGCGTGCAAACGTCAATATCGATGTTTCTAAAACGACTGAAATGATTGTCCGTTTGAATGGTAACTTCGAGGATTATACCGGCCCATTGAAAAGTGGTTCTGATACGTATAAGATGATTATGCATTCAAATCCTGTTATGTTCCCTGCTTATTACTCGGCTTCGGATGCCAATATAGTAGCTTCACATATTTTGTTTGGTGGTGCTATTATGGATGCACAAAAGGGGAATTATTATACCAATCCTTATGCAGAAACAGTGCGTGGATATCAGGATAAAACACGTTCTCAGATTTTGGCTCAATTGGAATTGAAGCAAGATTTGAAATTTATTACAAAAGGTTTATCGGCACGTGTTATGCTGAATATAGCTCGTTTGTCTCAGTTTGCCGTAAATAGAAGTTATACTCCTTTTTATTATACAATGACTTCTTTTGATAAGAATACCGGGCAATATGTACTTAACTGTTTAAATACTGAAGGGAATGGACGTGGTACTGAATATCTGGGATTCTCCGAAGGTGCCAAAGTTATGACAAGTTCTAATTATTTAGAAGCGGCAGTTGATTATAATCGTACGTTTGGAAAACACGGTGTGAGTGGATTATTGGTATTTCAGGGACGTGAAGAACGTGAAGGACAAGCTAACAGTTTGCAACTATCATTACCATCCAGGAATATAGGTCTATCCGGTCGTGCAACTTATTCTTTTGATCAAAGATACTTTGGAGAGTTTAACTTTGGATACAATGGTTCTGAACGTTTTGATAAAAAACATCGTTTTGGCTTTTTCCCGTCTGTTGGTGTGGCATGGGTAGTTTCTAACGAAAAATTCTTTGAACCCGCGAAAAACATCTTTTCTAATTTAAAACTCCGTTATTCTTTTGGTCTGGTTGGTAATGACCAGATTGGTAGTAGCACAGACCGTTTCTTCTATTTATCTGAGGTAGAAATGAATACCGGTGGTTATACATTCGGTCGTGATTTTAAGAATAAAATATCTGGAGTAGCGATAAAACGTTATGCCAATCCTGATATTACATGGGAAATTTCTCGTAAACAGAATTATGCACTAGAATTAGGGCTTTTTGATAAGTTGAATATAATAGCTGAATATTATACGGAATATCGTAAGAATATTCTGATGACTCGTGCAGATATACCTTCTACGATGGGGCTGGCAGCTGCATTAAGATCTAATGTCGGTGAAGCATCTGCCAAGGGAGTTGATTTGAGTCTGGAGTATCAGCAGGTTTTCAATAAGGATCTATGGGCATCAGCTCGTGCTAATTTCACATATGCTACTAGTAAGTACGAAGTATACGAAGAATCGGCTTATAAAGAACCTTGGAGATATAGAGTAGGTAACTCATTGGCGCAACAGTATGGCTATATTGCAGAGCGCCTGTTTGTAAGTGATGAAGAAGCAGCTAATTCTCCGAGTCAGATTGGCGTTAATAAAGATGATAAAGCAGAACCTGCACGTGGTGGTGATATTAAATATTTGGATGTGAATAATGATGGTGTGATCGATGAAAAAGATATGGTTCCTATCGGTAACCCTACGACTCCGGAAATTGTGTATGGTTTTGGCTTTTCTGCCGGCTATAAGAATTTTGATTTCTCTGTGTTCTTCCAAGGATCGGCTAATACCTCATTTTGGATTGATGCAAATGCCACTGCTCCTTTCCAGGATAATACACAGTTGTTAAAAGCATATGCGGATAGTCATTGGGCCGAAGATCATCAGGACGTATATGCAGTATGGCCGCGATTAAGTCGTACTAAGAATGTGAATAATACAGTACAGAGTACTTGGTTTATGCGTGATGGTGCATTTATGCGTTTGAAGCAAATGGAAATTGGATATACGTTACCAAGAAAAGCTCTGAATAAGATGCACCTGTCTAATCTTCGTTTTTATTTGAGCGGAAACAATCTGTTGAAATTTAGTTCATTCAAATTGTGGAATGTTGAAATGGGTGGTAATGGTTTGGGATATCCATTGCAGCGTGTGTTTAATATTGGTTTTAATTTGAGTTTTAATTAATAGCAATTATGAGAAAGAAATTTATATATATAGGAATGTTGGCTTTAATGCCATTCTTCAACTCATGCGCAGATTATCTGGATGTGGTTCCGGAAGGAACAGCTACTATCGAAATGGCATTTCATATGCGTTCGGAAGCAATTAAATATTTAGCTACTTGTTACTCTTATATGCCTTCTCATGGAAACTCAACCTGGGATCCCGCACTATTGGGTGGGGATGAATTGTGTGGAGTTACAGAAAGTGGACGTATTGACAAAGACTATGCGCTGAATCTTTCAAGAGGAGCGCAATCTACTGCGAACCCTTTGTTAGATCGTTGGTCTGATTATTACAAAGCATTGAGAGACTGTAATATTTTTCTGGATAATGTAGCTTCTGTTCCGGATCTTCCTGCCTGGGAAAGAGACTTATGGATCGCTGAAGTGAAAGTCTTGAAAGCTTATTATCATTATCAGTTGGTCTTGATGTATGGTCCTGTACCTATTATTCGTGAAAACCTTTCGGTAGATGCAGGGGTAGATGAAGTAAAAGTACCCAGAAATACAGTAGACGAGTGCTTTGCATATATTGAAGAGCTACTGGATGAGGCTATTAATATGCGTTCATTACCATTACAGGTATACGCACCGGCAGATGAGTTGGGACGTATAACTTTGCCAATTGCGCATATGATAAAAGCGAAAGCTATGACAACGGCAGCCAGTCCGTTATTTAATGGGAATAATGACCAGGCGACTTTAAGAAACCATGATGGAACACAGCTGTTCAACCAAACAGAAGATAAGCAAAAATGGGTGAAAGCCGCAAATGCTTGTAAGGCGGCAATGGATGTTTGCAAAGAAGCTGATCTTAAATTGTATCAATATACAGAGGGTTCAAATACAATGGATCCTCGTTACAGACAGCAAATGACGCTACGCCGTATGTTTAATGAACGTTGGAACAGTGAGTTGATCTGGGCTAATACGAATAGTCGTGTTGGTGGTGGTAATACAGGATTGCAACAAATCACCACTCCCAAGTTAAATTCAACTTATAAAGATGCTCCTGAAATCCGTTCTTTGGTAGCAGCTGCTTTAAAGATGGCAGAAACATTTTATTCTGATAATGGAGTGCCTATTACTGAAGATATAAACTGGAATTATGCTACTAAGTATGAATTGCGTGATATCCCACGTGCTGAAGATCATTATGGATTCTATCTGGAAGGTGGAGAGACGACAGCGCGATTAAATATGGACAGAGAACCCCGTTTTTATGCATTCTTAGGATTTGATCGTGGAGCATGGCACGGACAGGGCAAGAAAGATACAGAACAGCCCTTTTATGTTCATGCAAGAAGAGGAGATACTGACGGGCAAGAAACTGTGGGAAAGGGACCGTTAACCGGTTATTGGCCTAAAAAATTAGTATATGATGAGAATGTATTGACCTCTATTACTCAGTATAGTTATACAGAATATCCATGGCCTATTTATCGTCTTTCGGACTTATATTTACTTTATGCCGAAGCTATTAATGAGGCATATGGTCCTGAGGGCGGACTTGTAGGTGAGGAAAATGCCGTTGCCGAGAATCCGTTTACCTACATTGATGCCATCAGAGAACGCGCCGGTTTGAAAGGAGTAAAAGAATCTTGGAGTAATTATTCCAACAATCCAACTAAGTATACTACTCAAACAGGTTTAAGAGCTATTATACAACAGGAAAGAATGATTGAACTGGCATTTGAAGGTATTCGTTTTTGGGATATCCGTCGTTGGAAAACGGCTCCGAGCTTGTACCAGACTTCAATGCAGGGTTGGGATATGACCCAATCCAGAGCGAATTATTATTATCGTTCTATGGTCGTTTATAAACAATCATTTGGCGTAAAAGATTATTTCTGGCCTATCAGTAATGATAATATATTGAAGAATGATAATCTGGTTCAGAATATTGGTTGGTAATCTAAAATTAGAAAGTTAATATGAAAAGATCATTATATATAGCACTTATCTCTCTATTATTTGTAGGGATGGGTTGTAAAGAGGAGGGTCGTTTAGACCATATTGATATGTCGGCTCCTGCTCCGGAACAGATATATGATATAACAGTGAGAGCTACTGCTGGTGGTGCTGTTTTAAAATATAAAATGCCAAAAGATGAAAATTTACTATATGTAAAGGCTGTTTATCAAATTGAAACGGGTGCAGTACATACTACTAAAGCCTCATGTTATGAAGACTCATTGGTGTTGGAGGGGTTTGGGGAAGTAAAATCTTATCCGATTAAGATTTATAGTGTAGGACGAAATGAAAAAGAGTCGGTTCCGGTGACTTGTGAAGTTACTCCATTGACTCCTGCTTATTTAAACGCTTTTGAACATCTGGAATTGAAAGCGGGTTTTGGGGGAGTATCTGTTAGTTTTAAAAATCCCGATCGTGCAGCATTAGCTATTGTACTATTGGGAGATACTGCAAATACAGGTGAATATAAAGAATTTGAGACATTCTATACAGAGGCCTCTATGGGAAGTTTTCCTTTTCGGGGACTGCAAGCCAAAGAAGGACGATTTGCTGTATATCTGAGAGATCGTTGGGAACATTATTCAGGTACTAAGGAAGCTGTTTTAACTCCATTGTATGAAGAAGTAATTCCCAAAGATAAATTTAAGAATGCTGCTTTACCAACAGATACTTATGAACCAGTTGAAGGTAATTATAATTCATACTCTATAGAACATTTATGGGATGGAGTGGCAACGGATAGAAATAGTATGTTTGCAACTACTAAGTCGGCTCCGATACCTCAATGGTTTACTGTTGACTTGGGGCGTAAGGCAACAATAAGTCGTGTAAAACTTCATCAACGTGGTAAAGGTTCTCGCCAGGAAATCCAGGTATATAGTGAAGCGAATGTAAAGAAATTCGAGTTGTATGGGAGTTTGTCACCAAATCCGGATGGAAGTTGGGATGATAGTTGGACCCCATTGGGCACATTCATTGCAGATAAACCTTCCGGTGAATCTGGGACAGTAACAGAAGAAGATCATCAATATGCTTGTGTACAGGGTGTTAATTATGATCTGGAAGAATCTGAGTTTTCTCCTAATCCTTATATTCCGGTAAGATATCTACGTTTTAAAGTTCTGGAAACTTACATGGGCCAGACCACTTCCGGATCAATTTGGATTTCTGAGTTGGATGTTTATGGACAAGAGATAAAATAGAACGATAAGTACTAATAATTTAGAGTTGAAATAAAATGAAAAAAATATTTTATAGTTTTATACTGTTGTCTGTGCTTTTAAATTTTGTTTCTTGTAAAGACATGGACGGTACTTATGAAGAATACATTGTACCCAATGGGCGTGTGTATCCGGGAGTAGCTAAAAATCCGGTAGTATATGCCGGAAAGAACAGAGTACAGTTGCAATGGTTGAAGGGAAAAGATCCGACGACTGTACGTGCTGAAGTATACTGGAACAATTATACCAATGTATATAAAGTCAATTACTCTGACTATGAAGGTGATACAATAAGATGTATCATACCTGATTTAGCCGAGAATTCATATTCTTTCATCATTCGTTCATTCAATGAGGTGGGTGATATCTCTGTTCCGACTGAAGTTATTGGATGGGCACGTGGTGAAAATTATCAGGCAATCCTGACAAATCGTGATTTTGATGATGCTTCTCTGGATGATGGAAATCTGGTGATTGCTTGGGGATTAGCTGATCTTTATAATGGAGCCATTGCTACTGAGATTGAGTATATTAACACAGATAATGAGAAAGTTTGTGTATGGGACCCAATTAAAACAAATGCTGATACGATTACGTATGAAAATTATAAAATCGGTTCTGAATTTAAATATAGAACGGCGTTTGTTTCTGACTCTTTAGTGGTTGATACTTTTTATACAAGTTGGGTGAGTAATCCGGGAGTAGCTAAGATTCCTGTTACTAATTGGACCATTACAGCGAGTACTACTGCCGGAGGTGCTTATGTAGCGGAAAGTGCTATTGATAATGACTATAGAACTTATTGGCATTCCAAAATCAGTCCATTACCTACGGCTTACCCTCATTGGCTGGCTATAGATATGAAAGAAAGTTATAAGCTAGGACGTCTTGAATTGATTCGCCCTCAGGACGCTGTAAATTCTACTATCTATGATTTTATACTGCAATATAGTCAGGATGGTACTACTTGGACGGATATACAGTCTTATAGAATGGAAGATGTTGATGGGGTACAGTCATTTAATATTCCTGCTAATGCTGGGGAAACCCGTTATTTCAGAATTTATGCTGTCAATGGTAAGGATTCCAAAAAAGCAGCTTTGGCTGAGATTGCTGTTTTTCTGGCGGTAGAATAAATTTAATAACGCAATAATAATGGGTGGGAGCCGGGCTTCCGGTTCGGTTTCTACCTGTAATTATTCCTAATAGAACTATATGAAAAATATAAAAACGGTTCTTCTTTCGCTCTGTTTGTTTACCAGTTCAGGAGCTTTTGCTGTAACTAATGAATTATTGGCGGTTGGAGCCAGCGATACAGATATTACGACTCGTAGCCTGACTTCTGAGCAACAAGTATCTATTGATGAAGTCTCTGAGGTTTTAGTGGCCAGGCAATTAGTGGATGATCCGCCTGCTGATACTGAAGTTAAAAAGTGGATGGATTCAATGAATTCGGATGGAAGCTGGAGTGATGGGAAATATGGGCAAATGAATGCGGCAGGTAATACGGCTCCTAATCGTTTGGTAGTAATGGCCAAAGCATATCGTCATTCAAAGAGTGGTTATTATATGAATGAACGCTTGCTGGAACGTATTGTAGCCGGGTGTACTTATTTCGCAGATAATCATCCTCAGGAAACCGGAAAACGAGGAGATCCGGGATACAATTGGTGGTACGATGAAATTGGAGTTCCGCAAAAGTATATGATTCCGTTGTTATTAGTCAAAGGATATGCAAACCAAACGCAATTGGAATATTGTTCTAAGAAATACCTTCGGAATATGGTTCAACGTTTTTTAGGCGGAGGTAAAAATCTGACCTGGATTTGTGAGATAGCCATACATAAGGGGTGTATAGAGAATGACTTCGCTGGTGTGAAGGAGGCTTTTGACGGAATTGCTTCTACACTTACAATTGTAAGTAAACAAGGAGATGAAGGGATAAAAATTGATGGTAGTTTCCATCAGCATCATGAACAAATTTATTCCGGAGGGTATGGAATGTCGATTACCAATGATATCTCCGGTTATATGGAGATTGCTGCCGGAACATTGTTTGATGAGGCCTATACGGGGGATAGAATAGAGTTATTCCGTAATATGTTGTTACAGGGACATCGTTTGTTCGGATATCGCAATGCGTTTGACTTTGGTACCATGGGGCGTAATATCTCTCGTGACTCAGGAGGTAACCGAACCAATATAGATCCTCTTGTCTTGCGTCGGATGATAAAAGCTGATCCGGAGTATAAGGCTGATTATGAAGCCTGGATAGATCATATTGAGAATGGCGCTCCCTTCCCTTTGAATATCAACAAACATTTCTGGAAGTCGGATATGATGACTCAACATGGCGCTAACTATTATATGTCGGCCAAAATTATTTCTAACCGTACATTAGGGACGGAAATGATTAACAGTGAGAACAAGTTAGGTTATAATTTGCCAATGGGAGCAACCAATATTTTAACAAGCGGTAATGAATATAATGGTGGGGCTTATGGCCATGCGGGAGCTATTTACGGTATTTGGGATTGGGCTCGAATTCCTGGTACGACTGCTGCACAAAGCGTTGATTCTGCCCGTTTGGGCGGCTATTTGTATGGCACTAATAGCTTTGGTGGTGGTGTAAGCAACGGTGAGGATGGAGTATTGGCGTATAAGCACGATTATCGTGGGTTAAAAGCTCAGAAAGCCTATTTCTTCATTGATGATTGTATGGTTTGCCTGGGATCGGGAATAACAACCAATGGGAAGTCGTCGATTGCTACCTCCGTGAATCAGGCTTTCTTTGGTGCTCCGGCAGTCTTTGGCTTGACAGACGGTACAATTAATACGCAGACAGCGGTAACTCCTTTGACTCGTTGGACTTCATACGATAACACTTTATCCTGGATTCATCATGATAATGTGGGGTATATTTTCCCTGAACAAGGGCAAATAACTGCCGGTGCCATCCTTCAAAAAGGTAATTGGACTAATATAGGTACAGATACTTCGACTGGAAGTGATCAAGGTCGTGTATTCAGTGCTTATTTTGATCATGGAGTGGCTCCACAAAATGCAACTTATCAATACATTGTAGTGCCGGATATGTCTTTAGACAATTTTGAAGCATTTACAAAAAATCATGATTTTGAGATAATAGCTAATACCAAATCCGTACAAGCAGTACAGCATGGTAATAAATATGCGGTTGTCTTCTATGAAGGAGCTGAGGTAACGATGGGGGATTTGAAACTTTCAGCCGGTGGTCCTCTGATGGTATTGGTGGTAGTGGAAAATGGCGAATATCAGGTGTCTGTATCCGATCCGACCTATAGAGCCGGACGTCCGGTATCATTGACATTAAATAAAAAATTGATTGGTGGTACTGAATTATCTGATGGTACAAAAATAGAACTTAGAATGCCTTCAGGAGACTATACAGGTAGCACTGTAACGAATGTATATCAGGCAACGGGCGGAACAAGCATAGGAAAAACAGAGTTGAATGAGCAAGTGGCTGTCTATCCGAACCCGGTGGATACTGAATTGAATGTAAACTTTGAGGCAGGGGTGTTCAATAAAATAGAATGTCTGTCTTTACAGGGAGTTACTCTGCAGCAGATATCAATTGAATCTGTTGAATGCGGCAAGACTATATCTATGTATGGTTATGTTCCAGGATGTTATCTGATACGTTTGATTGGTGAAAACACTGTTTGTGTGAAGAAAATATTGAAGCAATAATATAAATCTTTAAAAAAGAATGCCTATGAAACAAAATCTCTGAGAAGTAAAAGAATACACTAATTCAATATTATAGTGAACTTTATTTTTAAATGAATTTATTAATTTTAATTTTTTGAATTATGAAAAAGAATACTCAGTACCGTTTTATGTTGACAGCTTGCTTATTTGCTGTTGGTAGTATGTTTTCAAGTTTGAGTGCGCAAGATGATAAGTTTGCATCTGGTGTTGGTTCGGAGATGGATCCATATGTGATTAAGACAGCAGAACATCTGAATAATATCCGGACTGCAGCTAATGCCTATTTTGTGTTGGACAATGACATTGATTTAACTGAATTTCTACAAGACTCTGAAGAAGGCTGGGAGCCTATTACTGCCTTTTCTGGTAACATAGAGGGATTTCATTATTCTATCAAAGGGCTTTGGATTAACCGCCCTGGAGCAGACAACCAGGGATTTATTGCTAACATAGCTGGTGATAGCTTTGCACAGATTACACATCTTGGTCTGGTTCTTGATGCAGAAAAAGGAATTAATGGTAAAGATAATGTTGGTGGACTGGTTGGTCAGGTAATTGGGAAAAAACTGAATGTAAACGGTTGCTTTGTTACTGGCGGACCGATTAAAGCAGCTGCAGCCAGTGTTGGGGCTATCATTGGTACTTGTGCAAATAGTAATGGGCAGGTGAATATTTCAGACTGTTATTCAACGAATGATATTTCTGGTTCTGGTAATGTTGGTGGGATTGTGGGCTATCTGTTAAATACATTTGTATTGAAAATAGATAGATGCTATAGTCTGGGAACATTGACTTCTAATGGGAGCGCTGGTAGTATTTTAGGATATGGTGGTTGGAGTAATTCTAAGCAGAAACCTAATGGCACATCTTATATTAAGAACTGTGTTGCTTTAAACAAGCTTATTCAGGCACCTACATATAATACGGATGGAACAGGTAAAGGTGCAGGTCGTATTTTAGGTTTTAATCGTATAGTAGAAGGTGAATTGCTCACTATGATTCTTGAAGGTAATTATGCATACGAAGGTATTGATCTGCAGTGCGAGAATAAAGAGTTAATTTCTGACGAAACAGGAAATGATGGCTTAGCAAAAACTTTGGCTGATTTTACCAAACAAGAAACATATGCTAATTGGAAGTTTGCTTATGATGAAAATGATGAAACAGATGTTTACTATACCTATTGGAGAATGCCTGCCGATAATGATTATAAACTTCCGATTCTGGCATTTGCTGCCGATGATATGACTTTAACCAATCAACCTACAACGATGCCTGATCATCTAAAAGGTGGTGGAGTTGGTATTACTTCTGAAAAAATATCGAATGTTAAGATTCTGTTTAATAGTGAATCAAATGATGTCACAATCATCGATAAGGCCGCTGATTCAGTAGTTTATATCTATGATAACATGGGTCGCCAGGTTATTCAGAGTACACAAGCTGTAATCAATTTAGATGCACTGGCTAATGGTCTTTATATTGTAAAGGCTGAAGGTGCTGTGGCTAAAATAATGAAATAATGGATTGTCGATGAATATAATCTTGCATACTGTGAGAAGTTAATTAAGAGATAAAATGAGGACAGGAGAGGTGTTTTTAGATACTTCTCCTGTCTTTTTATCTTGATCTGAAATTTAAGGCCTGTTTTTACGAATAAGTCTGTTAATCAATTTGTTCAACCAACCGATACTATAAATGTTTATAAACCTTTATATCCATTTATAATCCAACGATGAAAACAATAAAAAAAGATATTTTACTTTACTCTTTTAGCTTTATATTGGTTATTTATTTTGGCTATTTGATATTTGTAAAAGTAGTAGAAAGAAACTCTTTAGATAAAAATGTTGAATATGTAGATGCAGTCATAGTCGATTTTTCTTCTGGCCCTCGAATGAGGTCTTATCTTGATTATAAGTTTTTTGTCAAAGAAAAGGTTTATTATGGAAGTGGAAAGCATTATCCTATAAGCGATACATTGTCCATTGGAGATACTGTTGTTGTGGTTTATGACAGGATGAATCCAAATAATAATAAAACATATAGAGATTACAAGTAAAAAGTGTCTGAGCATTTTCAGGAGGTTTTTGAACAGTAATAGAAGTCTTATCCTTTTATATATTATAAACGATGAAAATAAAAATCATTTGCTTTATTGCAATAACACTATTCATTTACTCTTGTAAAACTCAAAAATTGGTAGAATATAAGAGTATGGAAATTGAAGGGACTTTCTTTGGCATGAGAGAAACAATGGGCTTTAAATATCAATATATTTTAGAACTTAATCAGGATGGATCGTTCTTTTTTAAGATAATAGTTCAGGATGCTATGCCACAATGTCAGGGAAAGTGGAGATTTGAAAATAACAAATTTATAATTTTAGATTGTCATGAGGCTTCTGTTTGGGAAACACTGACTAATGGGTATATGAATAGCCGTGATTATAAAGTAGAGATATTAAATAAAAATAAGTTGAGATATAATAATGTGATACTAAAACGAAGGAATGATTAATCGGAGAATATCAGAATAAGTTTCCCTCAGTATCTTATGAACCTAAAAAGGGCACTACTTTAAAATTGAAAAATAAAACAATTCAATATGATATAAGGTCGAATTTAACAAATACACATCAAACATTATGGCAAAAAATATGGTATGATGATGAAGAATAAATATATCTATATTGTACTACTTTTCGTCGTTTTCGTTTTGTTATTGAGAATGGTAATTAGTAGTGAAGGGCAGACTGTGCCAGTGCGTCCTTCTAAAGTTCCTATGGATGCTGGATGGTATGGAGGAGCGGATGGGGGAGTTTGGATAAAATTATCCGATACTTCTGTAGACGGTACATTTTATGTAGAAATTTATAGAGATTATACAGGAGATTTATGGCAAAAAGGGATATTTTATGTAGATTCTTTGTATTTGAATAAGTCGATTTCTATAAGAGAATTGCAGAATACCATATTGGGATATTTTGGCGATAATAAGATATATGTGAAGGGGCGTAAGAATATATATGATCAAGAAGTTGGAACCCCTGCATTGTATATGATAGGTACTGGACGGGATTCTCTGAATTCTCCTCCTCCCAAACGGCATAAAGATATTCCTGACGATACTTATTGGTATGGAGATACAATTAATGGGTTCTGGATGTCTGTTAAGGGTACAAAGAAAGAGAATGTATTTTATGTAGAAGTATACTTTAGAGAATCTGGGCAACTGCGAGATAAGAATTTTTATGAGTTGGATTCATTTTGTGCGGAACGAAACTATACTGTTGATGAAATTAGAAAGCACATTTATGATTATGCAGGAGATGTTATATATATGGTGTAAATGGTAAACCCTCCTGTAGGCTGAATATAGACTCTTCATATGATCATATCATTAATGAGTGAAGTCTTTTTTGAGCTATGTGGGAAAGAAGGAATTAATAATAAGAATTCTGGTGTGTGGGATGACCATTTTTGGAATTATTTTTCTTTTTTGGGTATACAAATGTGTAGATATAAATAAATGGGTTGGAGTGTATACAAGAGGAGAATTTAAGAGTAGCAGGAAAAAGTAGTAATATTGGTTAAGTTGGTAGAAAAATGAAAATATCTAAAAGTAATATTCTGATTTATCCAACTTGCTATATAATTATAGGCTGGATGTGTTATGGACTATTTGTAGCGATTAAAGATCGTTTTTTTCTATAAAATATAGAATATACCGATGCAATCATAGTCGAATTTTCTTTTGGACCTTACATGAGACTTTATGTTGACTATAAGTTCTTTATTAATGGAAGGGAATATTATGGAAGCGGAAAACATTATTCTAAAAGTGATACATTTTTAGTTGGAGATACCATAACTGTGGTTTATGATAGAACGAATCCTGATAATAATGAACTATATAAGGACTACAAAAAGAGCTTAATACTTACAATCTGGTAATAAAAAAGTTACAGCGATGAAAAATATTGGATTTCTTTTTTTAGTAATTGTCTTTTTCTCTTGCCAAGTTCCAAAAGAGAAAATGACAGGTAGAAATATCCGTTTGTGGCAGGATACCCCAGCTTGGGAATTAGCAAAAGCTGTTCGGGCAGGAAACACATCTCGAGTTAATGAAATTCTATTAAAAGATAGGATTAACATAGATTATAGGGAGCCTAAATATGGACAAAGTTTACTGTTTTGGGCCATTTGGCATAATAAAACAGATATGGTTCAATTTTTATTATCTAAAGGTGCTAATCCTAATTTGCATGACTATTTTGATGGGCAGTCTCCTATAACATTAGCAGCAGGTTATTATGGTGAGGATATTAAAATGTTAAAGCTATTATTGGAGTATGGTGGTGATCCCAATGATCACACTTTGGATTCGGACTCAGTGACTGACATGCGTTCTATGTCTACTCCTTTAATTAATGCTGCTACTAATGATCTGGAAAAGGTAAAGCTTTTAATAAAGGCTGGAGCTGATCTTAATTTAGCGATAGAACCAGGATGCCCTCCTTTATATAGTGCAATAACGAGCAATCGAGCAGATGTTATCAGGTACTTAGTGATGGAACAAAAAGCAGATTTTCGACAGGTCTTTGTGGTGACTATACAGGGTGATACACTTGATTTTAAGGATTTACTATCTGGTTCAGCGATGGAAATGGTTGAAGAATCTGCTAAAGAATTATCTTGTGTCTATGATTATCTAAAACAATTTGAATAAAGTGCATATTTTTAATTGGAGAGGTAGTTTATTGCATAAAATAGAGATTGAGGATAATATAAAATGTATATCCTTTGATGAAAGGACAGGTATGATCTATGCTGTAATGATGAATGATGAAATAAAGAGATATGATATTGATATCATCTAAGAATTCATAAGTATAAGAATGTAGAAGGCTCTGTTTGTAATAATTTTAGAGTGTAAACTAAATACTCTCTTTTGTGAAATACAAATAGATTGTGATGAAAAAAATACACAATCATTGAGCTTGGTAATGCATTGGTAATGAGTGTGTTAATATCCCCTGTTTTTCCTCTACGAGAAACGCATCGAAACTCTACGGAGATCGGGTCGAAACTCTACGAGGAACGAGGCGTTCATCGTAGAGTAACAAATAGAATGTTTATAAGGCTTGACAATAGATGCATAGAAAAGGAAAATCACGTCCTCCTTTTTGTCCTAAAAAACGAATGCTGCTATTACGATGTGAATCGTCTCTGTTACCTGTAAATAAAATACGTGGTATAATTCTCAAACAATTATACCACGTATTTCACTCCACTACCTGTTTTTATTTGGAGGGCATCTTACAAAGGCGTAGTTTCTTAATAATGTTAATGCAATTTTTTAACACTCTGGTTTCGCTTTATCAGATTGTACACTTTAATACATCAAGATTGTACATTTTAGTATGACAAGAATGTACAATTAACACATACTAAAGTGTACACTCTTGTTATACTTAAAATAGGAGGTTTGAATTCGTTATAAATCAATTGATTACATAAGAGTGAATCTTTTATTGGATGCTTATATTTCCTCTTAAAAAAAACTATAATTACTTTTTTGATAACTACGCATTTATCGGATGGATCTTTCATTCTCCGCTTCTTAACACAAAAGGTTGATTCATGCCATAGTCCGGCAATATATATTGTTCACCGGCAGGCATTTCTCCTGATACTTTTTGCCAATGCCAGGGACCGGATATGCCTTGTGCCGTTTTATTATGATGTGGGCCCAATAAGCTCCGGTGACTTCCCATTACCCGTACTTCAATTTGATTGTCCCCTTTGCGTATCCATTTTGAAACGTCCAGCTTATAAGGCTGATAGGCGATAATTCCTGCACTTTCTCCATTAACGAATACTTCAGACACAGTACCGTCCCAGTCGGTCAACTGTACCTCATAGGTCGCTTTCGGCTCACTAATGTTGAAATGTTGTGAATAGGCTATGTCCCAGGAATAGAAAGGCAGGCCTTGCTGCTTCCAGCTCCCCAGTGTTAAGGAGTGTTCCGGACGTTCTACCAGCCAGCCTTGTGCAGCGGGTGAAAGATGAAAATCTCCTGTCAGATAAATAGGTTGTATCTCTGCAAAGATACTTGTTGGACTGATATCCAGTACTACTTTGTTTTCTCCTTCCCGCAAAGCTTTTCCTGCGTGATATACACCGAATGATTTATCCAGCCACCATTCTCCCTGGGTTGCATTTACGGGTATACCGTTCACTATCACTTTCCATAATTGTGGTTGCTCTACTACCAATTTAAACAGGCTGCAATCCACTCCTTTGGCTATGTTGATGTGATAGGTAACTGTTGCATGTCCGTCTTTCTTTTCCCGTTCTACGGTTTGATTCTTAAACTGTATCGAAGCCCGCCAAGGGTTATAAGGTTCACCGATTGCTTTATAGTATCTTTGTTCGGCTTCTGCTGTGTGCATATTGGCATAAGACTTTCCTGCTATATCCAAATCACAAAAGTCGATAAATAAAGCATTTTCTTTCAATCGTTTTACTTCCACAGGAGTCGTAGGAACTACTTCCCGGATGTCTGTTATCTGTTTGCGTGGGAGTAATTTCTGCTTCTCTCCGGATACATATAGCAATAAACTGCCTGCGGGAGGGAGAATTACTTGTGTAGTCACTTTCTTGCCGGAGTATGTGGCCGGATATGCATAGTGCGTACCGCTGAATGCATCCATCTCTACCAGACTACGCCCATTGATGGTAATATTAGCTTTCGCCTCCTGTTCAAGTGAAGAATTTACTAAAAACAGAATTTCACCTTCTTTGAATTGTCTGCGTTGGTGATATAAACCTCCTCCTGAGATATTAGAGAAGCTGATAGCATCGCTTGACAGTAGTTTATAGGTGTTATCTGTGTTTTTTACCTCAGCATATATGATCTGACTATTGTTGGTGAAAAATTTATTTAAATTCTCATTCTCACTACCATCCAGTAGGGTAGGAGTGGAATAGGCAATCAATTCTCCTCCTTCTTTTACAAAATTACGTAGTAGTTCAAAAGTCTTACTTTCGATATTATCCATGAAAGGAGGGAGCACTACTTTCTGATATTTCCTTTGGCCGACAATGAACTCTTTGCCTTCCACACTTCCCCGGTCTCTTATTATATTCTCGCATCCCAGGTCATATTCTATCTGTAGTTTTTCTAACTGAGTTACAAAGGCCTGAAATCCTTTTCCGATCTGATCCAATCGCGGATTTGATTTGTGAGCCGAATAGTAGCACCACAAGGAGGTAGTTGGTTCTAATACCAGTACATCATTCAACTGTTCTCCTTTACTTAATATATAAGACAACCGGGCGAAGTAATCATTTTGTGTCTTATAGTATGACCACCAGGTTGAATGATAAGTAAATACGGGTGGATAATCATATTTCCGTGCCCCCGTCAGCGTCATGTGTGACAGGTGCTGATTCATGAAATTGACTCCTAATACATACTCCCAGTCTCCCAGGCGTTTCAGATCTTCAAATGTTACGTCCCAGCCTCCACCGCCATAGGTCTCACTCAAGGTTCGTTCCCTCCCCATCTGGTTGGCTACACTACGCAACTCTTTGATGGCACGTACGTTACCAAACTGTGCTGTTGGGCTGACTTCGTCAAACTGATTGAATAACATATCTACAGCCGGCATCTGATGCCATGCATACATCGCCATATTATCCGGCCCGCTACTCAGGTCCGGCCATTTATGTTCCCAGTAATGCCCGGTCCAGATCAATCCCTTTTGTTCACAATAGTCGTGCATTGGTTTTGCCCAACGGTCTATGAACATCTGAAGCAATGTTTCGAAATAATGGTGACGCACTTCTTTCCAGTTATTTTCCTCCCGGATCAGCAAGGGTAGGTTTTCTTCCAGTGAGTATCCCCACCGTTTCCGGAATTCTACAAATAAATCCGGAGTCCATCTGACACCTCCCGAACTGTTAATTTGAGGTTCATCGGAGAATACCCCTTTTACTATCGGTCCTAAATCAGCTCTCAATACCCGTTCGTATCCGCTCATTGTTAGCTCCAAAAACTTTTCTGTTACCCCTTTGTATAGTAGGTCTACGTATGAATAACCTGCCATCCATCCGGAGCGGCCGTAATAAGTCTTTTTCCAGAGAATGTATTCTCCTTTTTTCTCTTTATAATCGTCGATGTGTTGTGTTATGTCTGTATAGCCATTGTTTTCCTTTTTCTGACAAATGAAGAATTCCGAAACGTTTTCCGGTAATATTTCGCAAGCAGTCATGCTTAGCCCTTGTCCCTGATTGTAGGATTCGGGCATTGTAGCTGGTACATGCCCTCCGGCGTAGCCACTCGGATAGGAGTTTTCATCATAGATCCATATGTCCAGATTGAGCCGTTTACCTACTTCCACACTGTATTTGAACAGCTCATACCATTCGTCGGACATATATTCGGTAATTAAGCCCGGGCGTGGGTGTACAAATGCTCCTCCGAATCCTGCTTCGTGTAGTTCCTGTAACATCCGGTCTATTTCCGAATGAGTTACTTTACTGTTCCAGACCCACAGAGGAGCCGAACGATACTCTTTTGATGGATTTGAAAATTCCTTTTGGAGAGATTTCCATGTTGTGTCTTTCTCTTTTGCCGAAGCACTATTGATAGAAGATAGAACTAAAAAAGCCATGATGACTATTTTGAGTAAATCGGATCGTCCTTCTTTTCTTATCATACTAATTTTTAGATATATAATTAATGGAAAATACTATTTCTGTGTCTATGGCAAATATAGGCCAAAAAGGCTGTACTAATGTACTCATTTTAGCCATAGTTAGATGTAGAAAAGGGAGAAGGCGAATAACATACAATATTGGCGGGATTGAATATATTGTAGTTGGTTGGATGGGGGATTCGTGAATTTGGATAGTAAGAGGATTTTATATAATTGATTGTTCGTTGAAAATGAATATATACTATGGAGTATTTTTCTTCTGTTACGTGGCTATTGTTTAATATGTTTCCTTTTTGTTTTCTATTCTTATTTTCATTTGATTTTTTATAACGTCTATTGCGTTGGATTGGATTTTGACTGGTTTATTTAATATTTTAATGGCTAATGAATCTGCCTTCTGAATTTCATTTAATTTATCGTATGTATTTACTAAATAGTATAGAGGTAGAAAACGGTTGGGGCACATATAAGATGCTTTTTTATAGTGTAATTCAGCGTTTTTATATAAATATAAATTGCTATAAAGTTCTCCTAATAATAATTCTAGATCGTAATCTGCCCATAGATTTCTACATAATAAAGCTATTTCAAGTCCTTTTTTATAGTGTTTTGCTTCATATAGTTCCACCGAATAATTGTATAAGAAAAATGGATTGTCAGAAAGTGTACTTTTTAATTTTTCGTATCTTATAAGTGCTGGTTCTGTGTTTCCTTGTAAGGGTAATTTTGAAATATATTGCCATTCTTTTTCATCAGAAATATTGTTAATATGCTTTTCTTTATTCTTGATCACTCCTGCTATCAATAGTGATATTAAGACTAAATGTGTGAGGAATATACTTTGATTTTTTAAAATAGGGGCTGTTATTATTGCAATACTGATATAAACTAAAATCCAGGTCATAGGATATATAAATGGATAAGAGAAAAGTGAAAAGATGGCAATGGATAATAAAACTAATGAAAAATAGAAACTTAATTGGTTCTTATTTCTTGAATAGCAGTATATGATAAAACTACAAAATATAATTAGAAATATAAATCCTACTATTCCATAACTTATTAGAACAGATAGATATTCATTGAATGGTGATTTTATATTATCGGCTAATTGGGCATAATTTTCATCTAATTCTTTTTTTAAATAATATGATTGATAATCCATATAATGTGCGTCAAAACCTTGTTCTCCCCATCCAAATATAGGTTTGTTTTTGATCATCTCTAAAGAACATTTCCAAATCAATAATCGACCATTAGCTGATTCCTTCTTGAATAGATACAACGCTCCACATAGTAGGATGAAAAAGGTGCAAGAAAATATTAATATTATTATTCTTTTGTTTTTTCGTGTGTGGGTATATAGCAGTATAATGGTTATAATTATTACGCTTATTATACCAGCTCTTGATCCAGACAATAAAACTGCAGATATAGTAATGATAACAATTGCATAGGTTAATAATTTATTATATAGATTACATCTGTTATAGTGATAGAAATACAGAGGAAAAACTGCTGAAAGACACGATGCATATCCTGCTTGATTATCAAAGCTACCTTTTATGGGTATATTGACATCTTTTGTTATTAATAAATAAATTCCAAATGCAGCTTGCAGTGTGCAGGAAAATATAATAATTCCAGGTATCCATTTAAGAGGAAAAGACATAATGCCTTTTCCTCTTGTTAATGAAATGTCAATAAGATATATCAAGCTAATGATAATACATGCCCCTAAAACAAAATACCATTTAGTTGCAATAAATACCGAAGACTTCACGAAAAGAGAACCAATACATATTAAAAATAATAATAATGTATATATGTAATGTATTATCTTTTGCGAGTTTTTAGGTATATGTATCATTCTTGATTTATTCAGATTTGGAATATACCATTATTGTTTGGAACATATTGTCCCAGACAACTTTGTTTGTTTGGGAACTGCAAATAGCAAATGCTGTGTATTCAGTTCCTCCATATTTATATTTGATGATATATACTTTGTCTCCTTTCTTTATTTTGGACTTTACTTCATCTTTTATTCTTTTTAATTCTTTTGTGGATAGTTTATCTCCGTATCTTGAGACTGTCATCCATTGTTTGTAATTAGAAGTCGGTTTATTTGTTTCTAAAGAGTTAGAACTTTTAGTGTAACTGATTCTGGTACCTGTATTTCCAATCGTATTTGGATTGCTGAACCATTTCATATATTTCTTTATTTTCCGGGAGGTATTCAATTCTTCCACGAATTCGTAAGACAGTAGTTGTAACTCATTTGCCGTTTCTATCACATTTGGAGTCCAATTTTTGAATAAATTATTAAAATTGTCTTCGCAGGTTTGTATCTTACTGCCATATTCATATATGGAAATTTTAGAATCTTGTGCAGATACTGTATAAGAAATAAAAAATAAGTAGAGAATTAATGTATATTTCATATTTTTCTATCGTTTAATTTAACATTTCAGGTATAAGATAAGCCTCTCTCGTTGATCCATATTCTTGTCCGGATAGTTCGTAACCAAAGTCCAGTAAAGTTAGCTTGAGGCTGTTACCTCCATGTCCCCATCCACATGCTAACTGTAAATGCCCATTTATTCCTCTTTCAAACGACAGACATTTAGCTTCTGCTACACTTTTTTTTCCGTAGCTGGCATATTTATCTGTGGAAATTTCATAGGCTTCCAATGATTTCTTGTTATTAATGGTTCGACCGGCCATCTTACATGTAATTGTTGCCCATCCTACTATATGTCCAAACATGTTACGGAATGTCTCTCCTTGTGTATATATATAGGTTAGGGCATTCCCTTCTGGTATACCTTCTTCTGGACTGACATCCGATTCCCTGTTGTTTTTTAATCTTTTTAATTTTTTTCCTGTGAACATCGGTTCTGAATAAATAAGATTAAATAGAATATTGTCATATATTGCCTCGTGATTCTTATTAGAAATAATACATGTTGAATTAATTATTTTATTTTCATAATTCCAGATTAATTCAACAATACTTACGTCTTTGTGAAGGATGGAATCTACATAAGCTTTTAATGGGGGTAAGATATACGCGTTTGCTGTATCTTGTTCGATATATTCAATAGTTTCGAGTTTGTAGTTATTGGTGGAAGTATCAGAAATAGGAAGTAGTGATGAATTTGAAAATATATTTGATTTTATGGACTCTATGTTTGAAGAATTAACTGTTGTAATATAATTGTAATCGGTTAATTGTAGGTTATCTATATTTTTAATAGCATTGGTTGTTGTGATGTGTGATAATAAATCTTTCCAATTATTGCTCGTTTCGATTGTTTTTACGGAATACGCTTCGTTAGCTTTTATAGAACAGTCTTCTTTGTAAGATTCTGCATAGTAATTGGAATCGCATGCATGAAGGGTGATAAACAGGGATAGTATTATTAATGGAAGTAACTTTTTCATTGTCGTTTTTTGTAAATGTTATTTTATAATTCTTAATATTGCATCTTATGTATTATTGTATAATACATGAAGAATCTGTTTTTATTGTAATATTATGATTACAGATGCGGCAACTTTTCTTTAATTGATTTTTCATTTTAATTGTTTTTTGAGTGATGTGAGTATTTAATTCTTATTTTATTATATAGAGTACTTTAAATGATGTTTTTTCGTTTGTGAATTCTTAAGGAAAGATTTGTTTATTATTAGCTATATAAAATACTTTTTCCTCTTTTCCTCGTGTTAAATCGGTCAGATGTAATAGAGCTCCTTTAGGAACTCCATCAAAAAAAAGTGTGTCTGTGGTTGCTTTTTGTCTGTCTATATAGATCCATCCTTTATCTCCGGATTGATAATATAGTTCATATGTATCCCCTATTCGAATAAAGTTATCATCATTGCGAGGTATATATACCATACGGTCAATGCATACTTCTTTTCCAAAGTCAATTGTTATATAGCTTCCTTTTTTCCGAGATAGGAATAAAGTCAATGGGTCGTGATCTAAACATAGTGGTAGTTCATTACTCGGAGGTTGTCCTTCATAAGAACTTTCATAGATATCTACTGCTTTTAATGGTTTGTTTTTATAGTAAAAATCAATATCTGCTATTTCTACGAAGAGGCTGTCAGGAGCCATGTAACGAATATATTGACATTTGATAGGACTTTTAAATCGTATAGTATTTATATTAACAGTTGGGGTATCTGTAATGTGATATAATAGTTGGCTATGTTTAAAATTTCTGGAACTTGAGAAATATATTTTGGCGCCGACGACTTTACTCATATGATTAATAATACGAGGATAAAGTGGGCATTTACGAGTTACAGTTATATGTTCAAGTTCTTTTTTATTGGGAGTAAATATAATTGATGAATCACCATTTAACATAAAGGGGTAGCCTGTTGGATAGTACTCTTTTCCATTAAAAAAGAGAGGCTGATAAATGATATTTTGTTCTATATTATGAAAAGTTGCTTTTTGATTTTTTATTTTCGCTATGTCAACGGCAACCCAGCGTTGTGGACTGAATATTCCAAGGTATATGTATTTTTCTTTTGTTTTTCCAGTGTTAATACTAAAATTTGATTTAAAATATTCAATACTGACGTCTTTCATGAAGAAATTTTTAAAGTATGCTGGAATTCGAGAATCATATTTCATGTCAGGAAAAGGTTCTTGTTGTATTCCAAAACATTTTCGAAGTACTTTACCCTTCTTTCTGCCGTCGTTATATTTATTATTTGTTCTGATAGCATCTTTTTCTATAAACCAGAAAGGAACATATTGATTGGTTGTGTCTAATACAACATTCCATGTATGTCCTGTTAGAAAATCAGGAGAAAAAGGCAGTTCATCTATAGTAACAGGAATTCCTAATGAACGTAATACATAGACTAAGAAGTCACAAGAATCTACACATTTTCCTACACGATACTTAAGAAGGAATAACGCCCCAAGATGTGGAAGATTAAGATTACGGTTGAATGTAAAGCCTTCTGTACGTAATTGACTTCCCACTGTGTTAGCTGCTAATATTACATCTGAGCCTGTATATAGAGAATCTAATAAATAAGAATATTTATTATGATAAATGTACCTCCAGTTCTCTAATGGCTCATTATCTATTCTGTATGGTAAGATTAATTCACAAAAATCATCAAAGGAAATATATTTATTCCAAGGTCGCTTTTCCCATTCTTCAAAAGCCAATTCGATATTTTCTATCAGATAATCGGAAGTTATAATATGCGCATCGTATATTTTAGGGAGATCGGTATAGTCAAAGTTTCTTAGAGCGTTTACTATTTCATCTGATAACTTTCCATTTTCGTCAACGTTTGCTTTGATGGCTTTTATGCTGTCTAGTACATGACCGGTATAGCTAAAATAATGTGGCATATTTTCTATTAGGAAGTAGCTTGCCTTTAGTTTTAAAGGGTCATTTTTGTAGTAAGTTAATACTTTTTCCAATTCAGAACGATTACTTCCTGCAAAAGCCAGTGCGTTTTCTAAACGTAGGTTTGTTTTTTTACACGCGTTGAATGTAAAACAGAACAGTACAATAAAGCCATATATAAATAGAGTTGCAATTTTGTTCATAAAAAATAATTTCCGCAAAGATAGTTGTTGCATAAAGAAGTGGATATGCTCGTTCTTGCCAAATATGTATGTGGATTTACTATTGTTCTAAAAAATACATATTAGGCGAACACAGATACATTTTTTGGGTAAATGATGTATACTTTGGGGATAGTGTATTTTTTTAGTATACATCTTTTGTGGATTTATTTACTCTTCTCTTTTTTGTTATCAATAGTGCAAAAATAGTATAATATACTGCAAGTGTTGGTATGTTACATTTATGGCGAGATTAGGCATGTTCGTTTGAGGGGGTGCGGCATATATTTGTAACAGAAAATAATTCTCTTTTTCAGTTATTTTTAAGGTGAAAATATTTGTTCAGGTGAATTTTTGTTTATTAAATCTTTAATATTATGTATATGAAAAAACATCCTCCTTGATTTGAAATCCGGATAGGTAGAAAAGAATCTTATTATTATCTCTTTTTTAATTTGTAACTATTACTATTTCATTATTAATCAACACACAATTATGCAAAAAACACTTGATGCTCAAAAAAAAGTGACTTGCAGGCATTGTTGGCCTAAAGGTATTATGCCACTTTCTAAAAAGTCAGTTTTAATGGCTACTGTTTTGTCGTTCGGATTGGCAATGACTGTCGAAGCCTATGCATTGGACGAAACTTTTTACTCCGTATCAACGCCGGAGTCGTATGCAACACCACAAGCTACATTTACTGTGAAGGGAAGGGTTAGTGATTCAGAAGGAAATGGAATTCCCGGAGCTACCGTAAAAGTAAAAGGTACTCAAAAAGGAACAGCAACCGATCTGGACGGAAACTACTCATTAACGGGTATTGCACAAGGCTCTGTTTTGGAGTTCTCATTCATTGGTTATATTTCGGCAGAGAAAGTTGTTAAAGATAAAACGATTAATATTATTTTATATGAGGACTCCCGGACATTGGATGAAGTAGAAGTGGTTGCTTTTGGTACTCAGAAGAAAGAGAGTGTAATCGGTGCAATCAGTACGCTGAAGGTTTCTGAACTAAAAGTACCGACCAGTAATTTGACGAATGCGCTTGCAGGGCGTGTAGCCGGAGTGATTTCTTATCAACGTACGGGTGAGCCTGGAGTAGATGACTCAAATTTCTTTGTACGTGGAGTTACTTCGTTCGGATACGCCAAATCGCCCTTAATATTAATTGATAATATAGAGGTAAGTACTGCAGATCTGTCGCGTTTACAACCGGACGACATTGAAAGCTTTTCTATCATGAAGGATGCTACGGCAACAGCTTTGTATGGATCACGTGGTGCCAATGGAGTTATTCTGGTAAAAACGAAAGAAGGACAGGCCGGTACCATGAAACTAAATTTACGTGTTGAGAATTCGATCTCAACTCCTACTAAAATGCTGGAACTGGCAGATCCTATTACTTATATGAAGTTACACAATGAGGCTATCCTGACTCGTGATCCTTTGCATGCATTGTTATATTCGGAAGATAAGATTGATAATACTGTTCCGGGACATCCAACTGCCATTTATCCTGTAACGGACTGGAGAAAGGAACTGCTGAAAAATTATACGATGAACCAGCGTGTAAACTTGAATATCAGTGGTGGTGGTAGTGTGGTTAATTATTATGTAGCCGGCTCGTTCAGTCAGGACAATGGTATACTGAAAGTAGATAAAGCCAACAATTTCAACAATAACATTAAGATACGTAATTATTCGCTACGTTCTAATGTAAACATCAAACTTACTAAAACAACCAAGCTGATGGTTCGTATGAACGGTTCATTTGAAGACTATAATGGTCCGTTGAATGGCGGTTCTGATTTGTATGGAAAAATAATGCAGACCAATCCTGTATTATTCCCCGCTACTTATCCGAAAGATGCTGATCATGCCTATCTGAAACTCATCATGTTTGGTAACTATGGCGATGGTAAGTATATCAACCCATATGCGGAACTGGTTAAGGGATACAAAGAGTCCGGACGAGATAAGATGGAAGCACAGTTTGAATTACATCAGGATCTGGATTTTGTGACAAAGGGATTGAAGTTACGCGGATTGTTCAATACTTCCCGTTTGGCTACCTATTCTACCAGTCGTCAATACAAACCGTTCTACTATAAGTTGGGACAGTACAATTATATGGATCAGACTTATATGGTGGATATTATTAATCCGGACGGAGGAACTGAGTATCTGGACTTTGGCAAGGGTGAAAAGACAGTTCAGGCTAATATGTATATGGAAGCGGCTTTAACTTATAACCGCGAATTTGGAAAGCATGGAGTGGGGGGGGCTATTAGTTATGCAGTTGCGTAATAATCAGCAACCTAATGCTGAAACTCTTCAGACTACATTGCCCAAACGTAATGTCGGTCTTTCCGGGCGTCTCACTTACTCATATGATAATCGTTATTTTATAGAAGGAAACTTTGGTTATAATGGTTCCGAACGTTTTGACAAAAGTCAGCGCTGGGGATTCTTCCCGTCTGCAGGTATTGCATATGTTATTTCTAATGAAAAATTCTTCAAGCCGGTGACTCCGTATATTCAGAACTTGAAACTTCGTGCCTCTTATGGTCTAGTTGGTAATGATAATATTGCAAAGGATACAGACCGTTTCCTTTATTTATCCGAAATTAATATGAATAACAGTGGTTCCGGAGCAAGTTTTGGTTATAATGAGGGAGCTTATCGCCGAAATGGAATTTCGGTAAGTCGTTATGCTGATCCTAATATCACTTGGGAGATTGCCAAGAAAACAAACTTTGCCTTGGAAATGACCGTTCTGGATGCGCTGAATATTACTGCAGAATATTATATGGAGAATCGTTCTAATATATTCCAGGAGAGAAAAGATATACCTAAAACAATGGGACTTTGGGTAACTCCAAAAGCCAATCTTGGTAAGGCGAAATCTCATGGAGTAGACCTTTCGATGGATTACAATAAATACTTCAGTAATAAAACCTGGTTACAATTGCGAGCCAACTTTACTTACGCTACTAATGAGTATGTAGAATATGAAGAACTGGATTATCCGAATGCCCCATGGAAAAAGCATGTAGGTAATTCTATCGGTCAGCAATGGGGATACATCGCTGAAGGATTATTTGTAGATGAGGAAGAAGTTAAGAACTCTCCGGTGCAGTTTGGAGAATACGGTGCCGGTGACATCAAATACCGGGATGTAAACGGAGATGGTATCATTTCGGAACTTGATGAGGTACCTATCGGATATCCTACCGATCCGGAGATTGTGTATGGTTTCGGAGCTTCTTACGGATTTAAGAATTTTGATATTTCCGTTTTCTTCCAGGGGTTGGCAAGAGAATCATTCTGGATTGATTATGGTAAAGTTTCTCCTTTCTTTGACGATCCGTCAACTGGTGCTCGCGAAAATAATCAGTTGGCAAAGTTTATTGCAGACGATCATTGGTCGGAGAACAATCGTAATATTTATGCTGTATGGCCCCGTCTGGCTGACAGTTCTATTGAAAATAATGCGAAGAAAAGTACTTGGTTTATGCGCGACGGATCTTTCCTGCGCGTTAAGCAAGTGGAAATAGGTTACACATTGCCACAAAACTTAATCCGTAAGGCCGGATTGAAGAACCTGCGTGTGTATTTCACCGGAAACAATCTGTTCTGCTTCAGTAAATTTAAAGAATGGGATGTCGAACAAGCTGGTGACGGGTTGAAATATCCGGTACAGAGAATATATAATATTGGTCTGAATCTGACCTTCTAATAAAAAGAATGATACAATGAAAAAGCTAAATATATTATTATTAGCAGCATCGCTGTCATTGGGATCTTGTAATAATTATCTGGATATTGTACCCGATAATATTGCTACAATAGACAATGCTTTTACAATGCGCACCGAAGCGGAGAAATATCTCTTTACTTGCTATAACTACATGCCGGCCCATGGCTCTAAAAGTGATCCGGGATTTTTGGGTGGTGATGAATTTGTTTTCACAACTTATCATCGTGATAATTCCAACGTGAAACCTGCCTGGTATCTTTCACATGGAATGCAACGTTCCAGTGACCCTTATTTTAATTATTGGAACGGAGCACAGGAAGGGAAGAATCTGTATCGTGGTTTGAGGGATTGTAATATTTTCCTGGAGAATATTGGTAAGGTGCCTGATATGGATGTATCGGAAAAAGAACGTTGGATCTGTGAAGTGAAATTTTTGAAAGCATACTATCATTATTGGTTGGTACGTATGTATGGGCCGATTCCTTTGGTGAAGGAAAACATTTCGGTAGATGCTCCTACAGATGAGACGAAAGTATATCGTAATACGTTGGACGAATGTTTTGAATATATCATTAGTCTGTTGGATGAAGTCATTGATAATCCGTATATGCTCGATAAGATAGAAAATGAGACCGAAGAATTGGGACGTGTGTCCAAAGCGGTTGTCTATGCTATGAAAGCGGAGATAATGATGACTGCTGCAAGTCCGCTATTCAATGGAAATACGGATTATCTCGGATTCACGGATAACCGGGGAGTTGAGATTTTCAATCCCCAAAAATCAGAAGTTGAGAAACTGAAAAAGTGGGAAGATGCGGCAGAGGCTTGCCGTCAGGCTATCGAATTCTGTAAAGGTGTGGGATATGACTTGTTTAAGATGGAGTATTTCGACTATAGTAATATGTCGGATGATGCGAAACAGGTGATGCAGTTACGTCAGATATTGTATGAGAGATGGAATTGTGAAATGATTTGGGAGAATTCCAATTCCTGGTTCCAGTATCAAGGACATTGCATGCCACGTGGATGGACATCTGAGACTGTGAATAATACAAGTGGTGCAACGGGCAACATGGGTGTTTCCCTAAAAATAGCCGAGCAGTATTATACCAAAAATGGTATACCGATGGAAGAAGACAGGGATTGGAATTATGAAAACCGGTTTGCTGCGGCTAAAGTAGGAAACGATAATGCTGCTTATATGGCGAAAGATCAATGGACAGCTAACTTCAACCTGAATCGCGAACCTCGTTATTATGCTTCTTTGGGATTTGACAGAGGAATCTGGATGGGACAAGGAACTAAAGATGTTTCTAAATCGAACTATCTGAAGGCACGTGCCGGTGAACCTGCTGCCAATGCATTTGAAACTTCTTGGTGTATGTCCGGTATCTGGCCTAAAAAACTGGTACATGATGAAACTGTATTGACAAAGACTAATATTACTTATCAGAAGTATCCGTTCCCGATTATGCGTATGGCTAATCTCTATTTGTTGTATGCCGAAGCATTGAATGAAATCAAAGCTCCATATACAGAGGTACTGCCCTGGATTGATAAGGTTCGTGAACGTGCCGGACTGGAAGGCGTAGAAACTGCATGGACCAATCATTCTACGGATCCGGAGAAGTTTAAAGATCAAACCGGTTTACGTGAGATTATTCATCAGGAACGTTTGATTGAATTGGCTCTGGAAGGACAACGCTATTGGGATATTCGTCGTTGGAAAAAAGCATTGACAGAGTTTAATAAACCTGTTACCGGTTGGAATTTATTATACAATTCGGCGGATGATTATTATAAAGAAACATTGATTTATAATCAGACATTTACTGTACGTGATTATTTCTGGCCGATTGTAGATGCTGAGACCTGGCGTAATAAGAACTTGAAGCAGAATTACGGATGGTAATAAGAAGAAATTTCAAATTAAAAAGAATTCCTATGATTATGAAATATAGTAAATTATTCGTGTTGGCTGCCGGTATTATCTCATTTGCAGCCTGTAACGGTGATGCGGATGTGAATTATGCATCGGGAAGTAAGGAAGCTCCGCAACAGGTAACTGTCAGAGAAGTGAAAAATCAGAACGGAGGCGCTATTATCTATTACACCCTTCCGGATGATCCTAATCTGAAATATGTAAAAGCGGTTTATGAAATGAAACCGGGTGTCGAAGCAGATGCAAGAGCTTCATATTATGTTGATTCACTCGTGGTTGAAGGATTACAGCGTGGAGGTGTGCATCAAGTTAAATTGTATTCGGTAGGGTATGGCGAAGTTGCTTCGGCTCCGGTTATTGTGGTCATTGATGCTAAAACTCCGGCCTTTCAGGAAATCTGCCATACATTGGAGTATGATAAAACCTTCTCAGGGGTAAAAGTGAACTTTGAAAATACGACGAAAGCCAAAGTAAGTATCGGAGTTTTGAAAAAGCAGCCGGATGGCAAGTGGACGCAACTCTATATGCATTATACTGAAGCATCTTCCGGAAACTTTGCTGTACATGGACAAGATGCGGTAGAAACTGAATTTGGTTTCTATGTACGTGACCGTTGGGGGAATTTATCTGATACCGTTTCGTTTATTACTACTCCTATACTTGAAGTGGAATGTGATAAGAAGTTATTTAAAAATGCCAAGTTGCCTACGGATGAGTGGGAATGCCATAAATGGGCATCCGAGCAGAGAAATGCAATTGAATGTGTCTGGGATGGAAGGACGATTGGTTTGCCGATGTATCACTCGAAGAATATAACCATGCCACGTCATATTACTATTGATCTGGGTAAGAAATATCAGTTCAGTCGTTTTGTCTATCATACACGCCATGATAATACTTCTGTTGGAGTAGAAGCATATGTGAAGGGACATGTTCATCTGTTCGAACTGTATGGAAGTAATAATCCGAATCCGAATGGGGAATTTGATGAAACATGGACCAAGATTGGTGATTATGAAACGAAGAAGGTTTCAGGAGGCGGTCCGAATGATCCTGTAACAGAAGATGATCGCAAAGCAGCTATTGCAGGAGAAGAATTTGAGGTACCGGCAGAAGCAGAGGCTTATCGGTATATTCGTTTCCGTGTTCTGGAAACCTGGGGAATCTATGGTTCATGGGGAGAATATGAAGCAAGTAGCTTTATATATATACAGGAGTTGACCTTCTACGGAGTAGGCGTTGATGAACCGTAGTATCCGGCAGAAACAGATTTTTATTTTAGAATTTAGTAAAACTATAAATATGAAAAAAGGTATATTATATACATTGCTGACAGCTATTATAGTATGTATGGTAGGCTGTGACGGTATGGATGCCACATATGCGGATTTTATAAAGGACGGGCCTATAGTATATATTGGCAAGGCCGATTCTTTGAAAGCTTTCTCCGGGAAAAATCGTATCAAACTGACTTGGCAGATGCAAAATGACCCGCGTGGTGTAAAGGCGCATATCTATTGGAAAGACCGGACTGAGTCTGTTGAAGTTGATTTGGACCGCTCACAGAAGGAGTTAGAGTATACACTTGAAAATTTGCAGGAAGCATCTTATGTATTTGAAGTAGTAATTTATGATAAGTATGGGCATTATTCGTTACCTGCTGAAATTACGGGTGAGGTGTACGGAGAGGTCTATATAGGTTTTCTGAACCCACGTAGTTACACAAAGAAAAGTGGCAAAGCTGTTTATTTCAACAAGGATACTCAAAAATGGGAGATGATTTTAAATGCTATCCGGGATAAAACATTAGTTAATACGGAGGTTGTTTATAAGGATGAGAATGGCAATGAAAAAACACTTTCATGGAGTGAACGAACAGCTTATACCCTGACTCTTGAAGGATATGCGGAAGGAGGAATGGTTAAATACAGAAGTTGTTTCCTACCTCAGGAAGGAGCTATTGACGAATTCTGGACTGACTATACTTATTTAGCAGGCAGCGAATGAAAACAAGGATTTAGTTGATATAATAGTCTATTCTGTAAAAGTACGTATTTAATGGTGTGTTAAATACGTACTTTTTGTATATAAGAGTACGTATTTTTAGGGTATAAAAGTACGTACTCTTTTCATTAAAAGAATCGTATATGCTTTTTCTGTTAACAATGTTAATCAAATGGTGGATAGCTTAGAAAGAACTCAATAGGGTAATGTATGTATAACTGATTTTTTTCGTTTCAGTTTATGAGCTTTCTGCAATCTGATTATAGATGATTCCAGTAAATGAGGCTTGTCTTTAATTTGTTTTTCTGATATATGATGTATCGTAATTCTTGTTTTTCAAAATAAGAAATTAGACATGGGTGTGTTTAGGTTAATTTTCGCTAAATGAGGACTTAAAAACTGTGTCGGGCTAAAAAAACATACACATTAGGCGAGTATGAATACAGACAATTGATTATTTTTTACTAAAATAGCAGGCGGCCTTTTGAAAGAGTTAAAAACCAATTTTTTCTATACTGGCTCTAAGTGTTTGAGTATGCATATGTGCCAAAAGTGTATTTCTGGTGTACATGTCCGGTTTATATCTATATATGGCTAAAATGGGCATGTTGTATCCCTTATTCTTTGTCTACATTTGCTTTCAACAAATTAAGTAACAAGTATGATGAACAAGCTATTATGTTTTTTGCTATTATTTCTGTCTGTCTCTAACACAACACAAGGGAGTAATGTAAATTATGCCAGAAACACTGACAGGATTTGGTTGGATTCTAAGGAGGTCCATCAAGGGGAGTATATTTGGAAAATGAAGAAAGTGGATGAGGTGAAGGCTTCTGCCGGAGAAGTTTCGTCATTTGGATATAATACAAGTGACTGGCTTTCTGCTGTAGTTCCCGGAACGGTATTGAATTCTCTTGTTTACAATGAGAAGTATCCTGAACCTTATTATGGAGTAAATAACAAACTGGAGTCCGATAAAATCCCCGATATATCAAAGGTAGGACGTGAATTTTATACATATTGGTTTCGTACGGAGTTTGATGTTCCCGAGTCTTTCAAAGGGAAGACCATATGGTTACAACCGGATGGTATCAACTACCGGGCAGAAATATGGGTGAATGGCAATCTGCTGAGTACCATTAATGGTATGTTTATAAACGATTATATAAATGTGACGGATTTTGTGAAGACAGGAGGTCAGAATGTACTTGCCGTCAAAGTCTATCCGGTGGATGTACCGGGTACTACAATGTCTAAGCCCTGGGGAGCTGTCGGAGAATTCCATAATGGAGGTAACGGAAATATTGGTTTGAATACAACGATGCTGATGACTGTAGGTTGGGACTTTACCTTTATGGATGGTATCCGTGATCGGAATACAGGTATCTGGAAGAGTATCTCTTTGTATACCACGGGCACAGTGGCTTTACGTCATCCGTTCATTAAATCGGAATTGAAAAAGCCGGGGTATGATGTAGCACGCGAGACGATTTCTGTGGAAGTGAATAATCCTTTGAACTCTACGGATACGATTGATTGTGTGGTGAGAGGAGAGATTGTCGGTGAGAATATTATAGTAGAGAAGCCGCTTCGTATTCTGCGCGGTGAGGACAAAACGGTTACGTTTACTCCTGAGGAGTTTTCTCAGTTATGTATACAGAATCCCCGTTTATGGTGGCCGGTCAATAAAGGACCTCAGAATTTGTATGAACTGAAAATGACTGTTTCTGTGGATGGAGTGGTTTGCGATTCTGTTAAAACGCGGTTTGGTATCCGTGAAATTACTTCTGATACGAATACACCGGATAAATCACGCGTATTCTATGTAAATGGAAAACGTATCTTCATTCGTGGTACAAACTGGATTCCGGAAGCAATGCTTCGTGGTTCGGATGAACGTACTTATGCTGAATTGCGTTACACGAAGCAGTCCGGAATAAATCTGATTCGTTTTTGGGGAGGAGGTATTGCCGAATCTGATTATTTCTTTCAACTTTGTGATGAATTCGGGTTACTCGTCTGGCAGGAATTCTGGATGACGGGAGATACACGCCATCCGCAGGATAAAGGAGTTTATTTAAGTAATGTGGAATCAACTGTGAAACGTATCCGCAATCACCCGGCTCTGGCCTATTACGTGGCTTCCAATGAAAGCTCGGAAGTGACGGGTACACGCGAATTACTGATGGAACTTGACGGAACACGTGGCTATCAGATGCAATCGGAGTGTGAAGGGGTACATGACGGAAGTCCATATAAGCAGGTGAACCCGATGCAGCATTATGAAAATACAGCCTCTCCCAGAGGTAGCCGTGTAGATGGTTTCAATCCTGAATATGGTGCTCCTACACTTCCTACGGTAGAGATATTGAGGGAGATGATGGATGAAAAAGATCTGTGGCCTATTAATAAAGAGGTGTGGGATTATCTGGATGGCAATGGTTTCCATCTGATGTCTACCATGTATAAAGACCTGGTAAATAACTACGGTGAGTCTTCTTCTATTGATGAATTTGCCCAGAAAGGTCAGTTTGTGGGAGCTATGAACTCAAAGAGTATCTGGGAAGTCTGGAACTATAACAAGCTGGATTATGGAGATCGTTTCTGCTCCGGATTGCTTTTCTGGTATCACAACTGTCCCGTACGTCAGGTCAGTGCCCGTATGTGGGACTGGTCTCTGGAGCCAACTGCATCTCTTTATCATACGGCAAATGCACTTGAACCGTTGCATGCACAGTTTGATTACCTCAAGAATACGGTATCTGTAGTCAATGACTATTATAAGCCTTTTGAGGGTTATACAGTAGTGGCACAGGTATATGATATAAACAGTAAGAAAGTATTTGAAGAGTCTGCTAAGGTGAACTTACCGTCAGACGGAGTTGTGAATGATGCATTGACAATTCGTTTCCCGGAGGATATCTCACAAGTGCATTTTATTAAGCTCAGGCTGAAAGATGAAAAGGGAAAAGAAGTCTCTTCTAACTTCTACTGGCGTTCCAACGACAAATACGAAGGTAAGGAAACATTGACCGGTCCTACTTCTTCCGGTTTTGAAGATTTAGCTAAGCTGAAACAGGCAAAGCTTAATACCTCTTATAAAGTAAGAAAGACGGAGGATAAGTATTTCGTGGATATCACTTTGAAGAATACTTCCAATTCCATTGCTTTCTTCAATCAGTTGCAATTTCTGGATCAGGAACTCCGCCCGGTTCGCCCGTCATTCTATACAGACAATTTCTTTTCACTCATGCCGGGTGAAAGTAAATCTGTAACGATAGAGACTGCCGATAAGAATCTGCAGAATGCGCCGGTATTGGTTGTTAAAGGGTGGAATGTAGATAGAAAGCAGTTTAACCTGAAGAGATAAATTACCGGATGAAAATAAATAGAATCATAACGTTACTATTGGTTGCGATTCAGTTTTCAGTGATGGATGCCCGCCCCTTGCAACAATTTTTACACGAGGGGTGGAGTTTCCGTCAGGCAAGGGGTACAAACTGGTATCCGGCTACTGTCCCGGGAGTTGTTCATACCGATTTGTTGAACAACGGACTGATTGAGGATCCGTTTTATCGTTTGAACGAACGGGGTGTACAATGGGTGGACAAAGAAGACTGGATGTATCGTACTACTTTTGATGTGAGCCCGGAACTTCTTTCGAAAGAGAATATTATCTTACGTTTCGACGGATTGGATACCTATGCGGATGTTACTTTGAATGGAAAGAAGATTCTTTCTGCCGACAATATGTTCAGGGAGTGGCAGGCAGATGTCAGGTCTCTTTTGAAATTGAAAGATAACCAACTGGAAGTGTACCTGCATTCACCCATCAAGATAGCGATGCCTAAATGGGAGGCGGTTCCATTCCAGTATCGTAGTTCTAATGACCAATCGGAGAATGGAGGACTGTTTGATCGTAAAGTAGGGGTGTTTGTACGCAAAGCCGGTTATCATTTTGGTTGGGATTGGGGGCCGCGCCTGGTTACTTCGGGCATTTGGCGTCCGGTTACTCTTGAAGCCTGGAACGATGCCCGTATCAATGATGTGTTTTACAATCAGAAGGCGGTCACGGAGCGCGAAGCATCTATTGATGTAGTGGTAGAACTGCTGGCAGATAAAGAGGTGACGGCAGAACTGAAAGTGGTGAACCGCACGGATCATCGCACGGAAAACCGTAAGTCTGTGCATCTGACCAAAGGTTTGAATAAAGTGCCTGTATCGTTTACCATGAAGAAACCTAAACTATGGTGGACAAACGGGCTTGGAGAACCTTTCCTGTATGATATGGCTGTGACCCTGGATCTGAACGGGACGGAGGTCGATGTAAAAGAGCAGAAACTGGGAATTCGTTCGTTGAAAGTAATTACTGCCCCCGATCAATACGGAGAGAGTTTCTATTTCGAACTCAACGGGAAACCTCTTTTTGCCAAAGGCTCTAATTATATTCCTTGTGATAACTTTCTGCCCCGGGTTACGGATTCTATTTATGACAAGACAATCCGTGATGCGGTGGCTGCCAATATGAATATGCTTCGTGTATGGGGTGGGGGTATTTATGAGAACGACCTCTTTTACGAACTATGTGATGAGCAGGGCATTCTCGTATGGCAGGATTTCATGTTTGCTTGCAGCATGTTTCCGGCAGAAGGCGACTTACTGGAGAATATTCGCAGGGAAGCGATTGACAATGTACGCCGCCTGCGCAATCATGCATGTATTGCTTTGTGGTGTGGAAATAACGAATGCCTGGATGCCTGGTTCAACTGGAACTGGAAGCCGACTTATGACCGGCAGAATCCTGCCTATTCGGAACTTATATGGAAACAGTTTAAAGATCAGTATTTTGTGACACTTCCTCAGGTAGTCGAAGAATATCATCCGGGAGCATGTTACCGGAAGTCTTCTCCCTATTCGGATGATAAGGGGACTCGTAACCATACAGTGGGTGATATGCATTATTGGGAAGTGTGGCAGGGGCTTAAGCCCTTGTCGGAGTTTAACAAAGAGCGGAGTCGCTTTTTCAGTGAATACGGTTTCCAGTCGTTCCCGGAGTTTGAATCGATCAAACGCTATGCACCTCATGCCGGAGATTGGGAACTTACATCCGAAGTGATGATGGCCCACCAGCGCGGAGGAACAGCTGCCAATAAGCGGATCAACGACTTTCTGCTGACTGAATACCGTAAGCCGAAAGATTTCCGGGCATTCACCTATATGAGCCAGTTACTTCAGGCGGATGCTATGAAGATGGCAATGGAAGCACACCGGCGGGATATGCCTTATTGCATGGGATCATTGGTATGGCAACACAATGATTGCTGGCCGGTGGCTTCATGGTCGAGCCGTGACTATTACGGACGCTGGAAGGCACAACATTACTTTACAGTAAAGTCATTTGACGATATATTGGTGTCTCCGATAGAAAAGTCGAAAGGGTTATTAGAAGTTTATGCCGTATCCGACCGCCTGAAACAAACTTCCGGAACATTGACCGTCCGTGTTTTAAAACTGACCGGAGGTACGGTGAAACAAGTAGTGAAGAAGGTGAATGTGCCTGCCAATACGAGTACGCCTATATGGACGGGAGATATGGATGAACTGCTTGGGGGACTTTCGAGAACAGACGTTGTTGTGAATGTGAATTACAAAGACAAGGGCGGAAGAGAATATACCAACAACTGTTTTCTGGCGAAACAGAAAGACATGCGTTACCCGGAAGCCCGGATAAAGAAAGAGATCGTCCCGGTTGAGGGAGGATACGAGGTTATTTTAAGCAGTGACGTCTTTGCCCGTGGGGTTTTTGTATCAATAGAAGGAGACACAGACAATTTTGTATCGGATAACTATATGGATTTGCTGCCGGGTGAACCGGTGAAAGTGAGGGTAAACACCTCTTTGGCATCTTCTCCGTTTGCTGCAAATTTGAAGGTGGTTTCTTTCTCTGAAATGTATTAAGGTAAAAAGATTATTAAGAACTATGGTTAGAATTATTTTATTATGTGTACTAATGATAGGTAGTACGATGCTCCGTGCGGCAGAAGCCACGCAGGTAGTTACTTATCCGTTGGCCTCCTGCTATCAGCAGGGTGAGCAGCATACGCTTCGTGTCGGGGAGACGGAGGTTCCGGTACAGGCGTTTACTCCTATTTATGATTTTACTCACTTTTCGTTTTCGGGCAGGCAAACGGTCACTATCACGGTGAACGAGGAAATCACGAATTATACGATAACTCCGCTTTCGTTAGGGTTGAAAGCTACGGTGGATGGTAATAAACTGTCTTTTGATATAGAAGGTTCCCGTTATCTGATTGTGAAGATCAATAATCTGAAGGAACTGGCCATTGCAGGAGACAATCTGGAAACCGAGGTACCCGATAGCGAAGGGGAGGGGATTTATAACATTCTTTCCAAACCGTACAAGGCAGATAAGAAAGGAAAGAAAATGAGTACGGTTGCTATTCAGACTGCCATTGACGATGCATGCAGCAACGGCGGTGGAATTGTATATGTGCCGGCCGGTTTGTATTATTGCGGTAATTTGATTTTGCGTAGCAATGTACATATCTATATGGAAGGGGGAGCCGTCATTCGGGGGACGGGAAACCCGAAGGACTATATCACCCATTACCGGAAAGAATCGTTGCAGATGGACGGCACCTGGTTTATCTATACGGACGAGAACACCTCTAATATAAAGATATACGGCCGTGGTACGATTGATGGTAATGGCTCTTACATGCGTAACCAGCATAAGTACCTGAATAACCTATTGATGCCTATGCAGTGCAGTGGTTTTACGGTGGATGGTATTACCTTTATCGACAGTGGTTTATGGGGTGTTATCCCTACTCGTTGTGATCATGTATTGTTGCAAAATACCAAGCATTATAATGAGAACGACAAGGATCATGAAGATGATTCAATCGACATTCAGGAATGCCAGCATGTGCTGGTGAGACATACCATTGCCATTGCAGAAGATGATACTTATTCTACTAAGACGTGGACCCACACTACTGATATTGCTGATAAGTGGTATGGTGATCCCGAACCGCTTGATGATGTAACTTTTGATGACTGCCTGGGATGGAGCCGCTGTGCTACGTTTAAACTTGGATTCGGTGTGGAGCAGGATCAGACGAACCTGCGTTTTGTGAACTCCACCTCTTATAAGAGTATGCGTGCCATCGCTGTCAATCATAAGTGGGGGAAAGGGATAGCCCGTAACGTTCTATTTGATAATATTGATATCGAGGGCTTCTGGCCCAGGGATAAGAACAATAGCCGTTGGCTGGAAATTTATCTGCAGGCTCCCGAGACGGTGGAAGATATTGTGATCCGTAATGTTCGGGTACGTGACAAAGGCAATACCCCTTCTATCATTAAAGGGTACGATGCAAAGCATCCGTTGAAGAATATTATATTGGAGAATATCTATATGTATGATCGCAACGTTCCGGCTTACAGCTTGGAAGAAATGAATATAACCGATGTGAATAAATATATTCGAAACCTGCAACTGATACAGACTTATCATGCCAGCCGGTAATAAATTGTACTTTTGCATTTTATAAACTACTAAGAACTAACAGAATAAACCATGAGAATATCAATAATCGTATTTGGAGCTGTTATGGCTTGCTTTTTGTCCGTTGGGAATTTGTGGGCTGCCACTCCTAAAGGAAAAGTGGATGTGGACAAAGCTTTGGAGAATGCAGGACGTCAATACCTGTTTATGAGAGATGAATTGAAAGGGACGGATCTGTTTCCGAAAACATACGATACAAAGAAACAGAAACCGGAGAACAGTTCGTCCAAATGGTGGTGCAGCGGTTTCTATCCGGGCACTCTGTTTTATCTGTATGAAGCAACCGGCAACAAAGAGTTGTGTGCAGAAGGAGAACGCATGTTGAAGTTATTGGAGCCCGAACAATATAATGTAAGCACGCATGATATTGGTTTTATGATGTATTGCAGTTATGGCAATGCCGACCGTATAGCACCAAAATCAGGGTATAAAGACATTATGGTCAATAGTGCCCGTTCGTTAATTTCCCGGTTTAGTCCCGTAGTGGGATGTATCAAATCTCACAATCGTAAGCCGAACGATTATGTGGTTATTATTGATAACATGATGAACCTGGAACTGCTGTTCTGGGCTGCCGAAGCTACGGGGGACAATACATTCCATGATATAGCGGTGAAACATGCCGATACTACTTTGAAGAATCACTTCAGGGCCGATAATAGTCTTTACCACGGTATTAATTACGATCCGAAAACCGGTGGTATCCAGAATTACCAGGGAGGGCAGGGTGTTTCGGAACAATCAGCATGGGCGCGTGGCCAGGCTTGGGGATTATATGGATATACAATGATGTATCGCTTTACGAAGGACCCTAAATACCTCGATCAGGCAGTCAGGATAGCCGAATTTGTACTGAATCATCCTAATATGCCGAAAGACCTGATTCCTTATTGGGATTATAATGCGCCCGGTATACCGGATGCATTGAGAGATGCTTCGGCAGCTGCCATCAACTGTGCGGGATTGCTCGAACTGTCTCAGTATTTGCCGGAGAAACAGGGAGATAAATATTTTAAAGCGGCCGAGAAGATACTACAGGTGTTATCTTCACCCGAATATACAGCAGAAGTGGGTACGAATGGCGGATTTATCCTGAAGCATTCTGTAGGCAATATGCCCGCAGGCACGGAGGTAGATGCACCTTTGACTTATGCTGACTATTATTATGTAGAAGCTCTGTGCCGATACAAGTCATTAACCAATAAATAAGATACTTGCCATGATAAACAAATGTAAGACAATACTACTGACAGCCTCTTTGCTGTTTTCGTCTACCCTTTTTGCGGTGACGATTGATATAACAAAACGTGGTGCCAAAGGAGATGGTGTTACGGATAATACGATGGTTATACAAAAAGTGGTGGATGAGTGTTCCGCAAAAGGTGGCGGTACTGTCCTTATCCCTTCCGGAACTTATCTGATACGTCCTATTGAGCTCAAGTCGAATGTGAATCTGCATTTTGATTTCGGTGCATTGTTTTTGGGTAGTACACGTCTGGCGGATTACGATCATGCCTTCCCCTATGAAGAGGGTTCTATGAATCAGTCCTCAGGATTACTGTTTGCACGTGGGCAAAAGAATATCTCGCTTACCGGTTTCGGAACCATAGACGGACAGGGAGGAAGTGAAACGTTCCAGTTCGGCAATGATGGAGACGGGGGGCCAAAACGTCCCAAACTTATTTATTTAGTGGAGTGCCAGGGGATTGTTGTGACGGATCTTACGTTACGCAATTCTGCTTATTGGGTACAGCACTATGAGCGATGTGAAGATGTAACTATCCGTGGACTGAAGGTATTCAGCCATTGCAATTATAACAATGACGGACTCGATATTGATGCAAAGAATGCAACAATATCCGATTGCTACATTGATGTGGAAGACGATGCCATTTGCTTTAAAAGTGATCATCCCGAGTTTTGCGAAAATATAACGGTGACTAATTGTGTGACGGCAAGTAATTGTAATGCTATCAAGTTTGGTACGGCTTCTCACGGAGGATATCGTAATATAGCTGTCTCCAATTGTGTGGTTCGCCGGGCTGCCGAAGACAACATACGCCACTGGAGCAAGCAGTTGGAACATATTTCTGCAGAGGTCACCGTCATTTCAGGAGTTGCCATTGAAATGGTAGATGGAGGAATTATTGATGGCATCACTGTGTCTAATATTTCTATGAGAGATGTACAGACACCTGTTTTTATCCGTTTAGGCGACCGGCACCGTACTTTCAGAAAAGAAGGCGGAGTGTTGAAGAACATCAATATCAGTGATATTGTAGCTACTGCCGAGAGCTTGATAGCTTGTTCGATAACCGGTGTTGAGAATTCTTTTGTAGAAAACGTATCTATTAATAATGTACAGGTAAGTTATCCCGGTGGTGGAACAACGGAGATGTTAATGGCTCCCGTTCCCGAGGAGGTTAGCAGTTATCCGGAAAACAGAATGTTTGGGAATACGCTTCCGGCAGCCGGATTCTATGTACGCCATGCCCGGAATGTACGGTTTAATAATGTACGATTCTGTGCCAAACAGCCGGATGCACGTCCACTCTTCTTCTTAGACGATGTAGTAGGGGCTGAGTTCAATCAGTGCAAGGGTGCAGCCCCGGCGGATTCTAAATTCATAAGGACAGTACGGAGTTGTGACATTGTGGCGGATGGTAAATACCTGAGTAAATAAAGAGGCTGCTATGAGAAGATTATTAGTACTATTTTCTTTCGTAGGATTGCTCTTCTCCTCCTTCGCATTTGCGGGAGGAGATGTCAATGCACAAAAAGAGCTGGACGAACTGACCCGGCGGCTGATTGCTTCGCATCTGGAAGGAGAGGTCGATGAGGAGGCAATAGGCCGCTTAATGGAGTCTATGCAATCGGATGGTAGTTTTCCGAAGATTGATTATGTCACTGTATTTGCCGGTTTCCCGGCAGGAACGCATCTGAAGCGTCTGAAAGCCATGGCTCATGCCTACCGCAAGCCGGGGAACAAATATTATAACTCGAAGAAACTGCTCAACAAAATACAATTGGGGTTTGAGTACTGGAACCGGATGCAGCCGAAGTCTAAAAACTGGTGGTTTATCGATATAGGGGCTCCCCAGGACTATATGGTGGCATTGATTCTGCTGAAAGATAAAATCAGTGAGAAGAAGTTGTTGCAATACTCCGCTTATCTGGAAGATCGCACGGGTAACAAGGGGCATAAAGGAAAGAACCGTACCTGGGTTTCGGATGTAACCATCCACAAAGGATGCATTGAGAACAATATGGAACTGGTGCGGATTGGATTTGAATCCATTGCTTCCACTATTAAGATTGTGCCCCGGCAAGGGGATGAAGGTATTAAGATAGACGGTAGTTTCCATCAGCATCGTCCGCAACTCTATTCGGGAGGGTATGGACTGTCGTTCATGGATGACCTGGTTTATTACATTCATCTGGTGAATGGTACTGCTTTTGCTGCTTATTTTACTCCGGAAAAAAGACAGATCCTTTCGGATGTTCTTTTGAACGGGCAGCGTCTCTTTGGGTATAGAAGTACGTTTGAATTTGGGGCAACCGGCCGCAACATCACTCGTAAAGGTGGGGTTAACAATGTTTCTGCCACAACATTGAGCCGTATGATACAGAACGACCCGGAGCATGCAGCCGAATACCAGGCATGGATAGAACACTTAGGAGGTGCACCGTTTCCGGTTCCCGGAAACAAGTACTTCTGGAAGTCGGATATCATGACGCAGCACGGTGCCAATTATTATCTGTCGGCAAAAGTACTTTCTACCCGTACCAACGGAACGGAAATGCTCAATAATGAGAATATGAAAGGATACAACCTGCCCTTAGGTGCTACCAATATATTGACCTCCGGAGAGGAGTATAAGAATATATTTCCACTTTGGAACTGGACCCGGATACCCGGCACTACGGCAGTCCAGCACCCCGATTCGGCGCGGCTTGCAGGGTATTTTTACGGTACGAATGTCTTTGCCGGTGGGGTTAGCTCCGGCAGGAACGGACTGATTGCTTATGAGCATGACTATCGGGGATTGCAGGCCAGGAAGGCATACTTTTTTCTGGACGATGTGTTACTTTGCTTAGGAGCAGGTATTACCTCCGATTCTCCGGAAGAGGCAGTTACTACCGTGAACCAATGTTACTTTTCAGGAGAGTTGACCGTTGGTACTGCCGCAGGTTCGGCTTCTTACAAAAAAGATGCATGGGTTGAGAATCCGCTATGGGTATACCATGACAGGGTAGGATATCTTTTCCCTATGGGTGGGAATGTTGGTGTCAGTAGTAAAACGCAGACGGGCTCATGGAGAGATATTAATATTGACGGAGACAAGCGTGTACTCTCAGCCGATATTTTTAACCTGTGGATAAATCATGGCAGAAAGGCTACGGATGCAACGTATGCCTACATGGTGGTACCCGATCAGTCGCTTGCCGATTTTGAGAGATTTGTTACGGATCACACCTATCGAATCATTAAAAACACGGCTGATATCCAGGCTGTGAAATTGGCAAAGGCACAGGCGTATGCCATTGTATTCTATACTCCGGGAACCGTAGATATGGGTGACGGACTGACGGTAGGTGCCGATAAGAAATCCATCGTCTATATAGAGAAGGTAGAGGACGGATTTAAAATATGGGCGGCCGATCCGCTTCATAGCCAAAAGGACGTTCATATCATGCTTAATGGGAGAGAGGTGACGATAGCCTTTCCGGACGGAGCAACTACAGGAAGTACTGCTACGGTAGATATTGCCTGGGTGGAACCTGCCGATTTACAATGCGAATATCTGAAGAATCCGTTAGGGTTGGATGTTCCCCGCCCGCGTTTGAGCTGGAAAATGGGAACTACCCTTACAACACGCGGACAAAAACAGACTGCTTATCAGATTCTGGTAGCAAGCAGCCGGGCACTGCTCGATAAGAATCAGGGCGACTTGTGGGATAGCGGACGGGTGGATTCAGGAGAATCGGTGAATATTGTGTATGACGGAAAACCGCTCGCTACCGGTCAAAAGTGTTTCTGGAAAGTTCGTTTAGTCGATGAACAAGGCAATTGGACATCGTGGAGTGAGCCTGCTACCTGGCAGATGGGCTTGTTTGCCGATGACTGGAAAGCCCGGTGGATAGGTAGTGCCGAAATGGAGTCTCAGAGTGTAGCTGGCCGGCCGGTAGACAATAAGATGCCCGACCCGTGGTTCCGTAAAACGTTCACCTTGTCCGAAGCTCCGCAGGAGGCACTGATATATGTAGCCTCCATTGGCTACCATGAGTTGTATGTGAATGGGGAGAAGATAGGGGATGCCGTGCTTTCTCCTTCTGTGACGGATCATAAGTCGCGTGCCCGATTCATGACCTATGATATCGCTCCTTATCTGAAAGCCGGGGAGAATGTGCTTGCTTTGTGGTTAGGCACTTCCTGGTCCATATTCCCCGCTTATCAGCAGGAAGGCCGGCCGGCTATCCCGATGGCATTGGCACAGGCGGAAATTACTTTATCCTCCGGCCGGAAACTCCGGGTGGTGACAGATGACAGTTGGAAGACCCACGTAAGCTCCAATACCTTGATGGGATACTGGGATGCACATCATTTTGCAGGTGAGTTTCAGGATGCTTCTTTAGAAATAGAAGGATGGAATGAAACGGATTTTGATGATTCAGCCTGGGCAGGAGTAAAGGTATACCAGCCACAGATTGTTGTATCTGCCGATAAGACACAGCCCAATCGGCTGATGGAAGAGATCAGACCGCTTTCTGTCAAGGAGGTGAAACCGGGAGTGTACCGGGTGGATATGGGCATTAATTATGCCGGCTGGTTTGAAATGCAGCTTGCCGGACAGCCGGGCGATTCCATTGTTTTCCAGTTTTCGGAGCGGGAGAAGGATGTGTGCAGCTACGGCATACGTAGTATTTATAAGCTCAGTCCCGATGGAAAGGGCATTTTCTGCAATCACTTTAATTATATGACCGGCCGCTGGATTCAGATCAGTGGTCTGCGTACAGCACCAAAGTTAGAACAGATCCAAGGCTGGATGATTCGTCCTGACTATCAGCAGGCATCCGGCTTTGAGTGTGATATGCCTCTGTTGAACGATCTTTATCGCACCACACTGTGGACTTTTGAGAATCTGAGCTTAGGTAATTTTGTTGTAGACTGCCCGCATCGGGAGCGCCGCGGATATGGTGGCGATGCATTGGCTACCACGCGTGCCGGCATGGACAATTATCAGTTGCCCGCCTTCTATACAAAGTGGATGGAAGACTGGCGGGATGTGCAGGCAGAAGACGGTAGTGTTCCGCATACGGCTCCAACCTATATCGGTGGCGGCGGCCCTTCATGGAGCGGATTCTGTATAACCCTTCCCTGGGAGATGTACCGGCAATATGGCGATGTGCGTGTTTTGTCAGAGAGCTTTTCTACTATTCAGCGCTGGCTCGATTTTGTGGAAACAAAATCCAAAGACAACATGCTGGTTCGCTGGGGAAGCAAGTGGAGCTTCTTAGGAGACTGGCTTTGGCCGGATGCCTGGACAGAACGCTCGGCTATGGAGAAACAGGGAAAAGCCTTGGGGGATACCCGGGAGACATTGTTCTTTAACAACTGCCACTGGATTTACAGCTTAGAGACGGCTGCCCGCATCGCGGATGTATTGGGAAATGAAACGGCGGCTACTGCTTGGCGTAAAAGAGCGGCGGAAGTGCGCAAAGCCGTGCATACTACTTTCTTCAACTCACGTGACAACAGCTATGTGAATGGATATCCTTCTTATCTGGCTATCGCCCTGATGGTGGATTTGCCTCCTGAGCATCTGAAAGCAAAGGTTTGGAAACGTCTTGAGCAGGAGATACGCATCAATCGTAAAGGACATTTCTGGGGAGGTATTACGGCAGGTTCTTTCCTCTTCCATACTTTACTGGACAATCATCGGAACGACTTGATCTGCGAGATGGTTACCAAAGAAGATTTCCCGGGTTGGGGGAATATGCTTAAAAAAGGGAACGGTACTTTCTTTGAAGATTGGGAATGCAGAGGGTCTGCTTTGCACAGCTCTTATCTGTATATTGGCACCTGGTTTATTGAGGCATTGGGTGGTATTCAGCGTCCGGAAGCAGGATTCAGGGAGTTCGTCATAGCCCCCTGGATTAATGAAAAAGGACCGAAACAGGTACGCTCACACTACAACTCTATGTATGGTACCATCGTTTCCAACTGGACAGTACGGGAGAATGAACTGGATATCGAAGTGGTGATACCTGCCAATACCACAGCTCTTTTGAAGCTGCCGAATGTCCGTCTTGATTCTGTTAAAGAAGGAGGTATCGGATGGAAAGAGGCAAAGGGAGTACGTTTAGAGTCTCAGAAAAAGGATACGGTTACTTTCGCATTGGAGGCAGGAACCTATCACTTTTCAGCAATGATGTGCTTCCCGCATGGGGAGGTGCGTCAGGCGATGATTGAGTGAATGTAGTATAATATTACCATCTATGTGCGTCTCGGAATGCTAAATGATGTGTTTGCAATGTGCTGATAATCAGCAATTGTATAGCTCGTTTTCCTCCCCGGAGCCGAGCAGCTTCCTCCCCGGAGCCGAAGGGTCTTCTCCTCGGAGCCGAGGTACCCTCTCCCCGGAGCCGGGCATGACGTGCGGCTTCGGGAAAATGTTTTGTGTAAAATAATAATCAAACGCTTTGCCTTTTCCCAACCTCTCTCTTTACTTGATGAATTTTATTTCTTACCTTTGGGGAGTCTTAATTTCAGTAACATATGAAAAATTACATCCTTGCAGTAGCTTTGCTATTTTGTACGTTGGCGTTAAGAAGCCAGCTTGTGTACCATGATGCTTCCGCCTTTCCATTGTTGGGTAAGGCAACACAAAATTCGGCAACCCGCTATGAGAGGCTACCCGATTCTCTAAGGAACATTTCTCGCAAGCCTGTATGGGCATTGGGGCAAAACAGTGCCGGGCTGGCACTGCGCTTCCGTTCCAATTCCACCACCATTGCCGCGAAGTGGGAAGTACTTCTCAATAGGAGCATGAACCACATGACACCGACGGGTATCAAAGGGCTCGATCTTTATTGCCTTCAGGATGGCAAGTGGGTATTTGTCAACAGCGGACGTCCGTCCGGTAAGGTAAACGAGGCGAAGATCATCTCCCATATGAAACCGGTGGAACGGGAATATATGCTGTATCTCCCCCTTTACGATGGTGTGACTTCACTTTCTATCGGGGTCGATTCACTGGCAGAGATCTCCCAACCGGAAGTCAATCTTCCGGTACGTGAAAAGCCGGTAGTGTTTTATGGCACCAGTATCTTGCAGGGAGGCTGTGCAAGTCGTCCGGGAATGGCGCATACCAATATTATCTCCCGTTGGCTGAATCGTGAATGTGTAAATTTAGGATTTAGTGGAAATGCTTTGCTCGATCTGGAAATAGCCGAGGTAGTGGCTGGTGTGGATGCTTCCGTTTATGTGCTCGACTTTGTACCCAATGCCAATGTACAACAAATGAAGGAACGTGCCGATAAGTTTTATACAATCATCCGGAGTCGGCATCCCGATACTCCGGTTATCTTTCTGGAAGATCCGATCTTTACCCATACCCGTTTCGATCAGCGTATTGCCGAAGAAGTGGCACAGAAGAACGAAACGGTGAATGCTATTTTTCAGTCTCTCAAAAAGCGGGGAGAGAAGAATATCTATATGATCTCGTCAAAAGATATGTTGGGACATGACGGAGAAGCCACTGTGGACGGCGTTCATTTTACCGACCTGGGGATGATGCGTTATGCCGAGTTGGTCTGCCCGGTGATTAAGAAATGTATCCGGTAGTACCATTGCTTTTGAAGAAGGTGTGTTGAAAGCCGGATAAAGCTTCAATATGCAACTTTTAGAAACGCAGATGATCGCTGATTGACGCAGATTTAATTTAATCTTTGCATCAATCAGCGATCATCTGTGTTTGATTGATAACGAGTTTTACTTTTGACACCCTCTCGATTGATGGCGAACTCTTTCCTTACTTCTCCCTTCTCAATTCTCCCTTCTCCCTTGTCTTATCTCCCTTCTCCCTTTCTTTCAGCTCTTTATACCGCTCGATCGCATGTTTGCGGCTCATCAAAATCTGCCAGCGATATACGAGGCAAGTGGTGAGGAAATAGAATCCTGTTTGTAACCACAAGGCTTTGTACTCAAAGGCCACTTCACTTAGTGTGCCTCCCATATTGTTGATCCGTACAAACCCATTAATGCCGAACGTCGACGGGAAGATGTAGGAGAAGTACTTCCAGAACGGAGGGATGGCAGCTCCCGGCCAGGATATTCCCGAAATGAACAACAGGGGAACGGAGGTGAATACGAAAAGCAACATACACGTCTCCCGGTTGCGGATGGCTATGGAAGCAGTCATGGCAAAGAAGATACAGGCTGCCAGATAGGGCAGCATGAACAGTGCCAGGGTACCGGGTTGCCCAATTTGGTTCAGACTGAATATGCGGGGAACTACACAAAGTACGTATACCGATACTAACGAATAAACCATGTAGTAACTCAATCCCTTTCCCATAACGATACGCAATGTTCCGTTGTAGTGCCGGTTGATGGGTACAAGGTCTTTGAAGCGGTTATTTTCCCGGGCAGTTCCCGCCGAGAGTCCGATGCCAAGCAATAATGTCTGTTGTATCAGCAGAATCAATACGGCCGGGATCAGGAAAGCGGCAAAACCATTGGTGGGATTGAACAAGGCAACATCTTCGTATTCTATCGGATAACCGGTGATTTCGTCCTGCCGGGCAGTGGTGTTACCCGCACGTTCTATTTTTATATCCCGGTTCATATCCAGAGACACGGCTGTATTGGCAAGTAACATACTCTTGTAATAGAGCAATCCACTCATGTCACAATAGATGCTGACTTGTGTTTGCTTGCCCCGTGCAATATCCTGGCTGAATTCCGAAGGGATATAGATGATACCATAAGCCAACCGGTCTTTTAGCATCTGTTGAGCCTCTTCCATATCGGCACAGTAGGCCACAATATTAATATCCGGAGTAGCGTCTACTTTCCGCAGATATTCACGGCTTAGTGAGCTTCGTGAAGCATCCACGACAACGGCGGGAACTTCACGTACCACTTCGTTCGTATAAATGAATCCGTAGATGAGCGGATATACCAGTGGCACGAGTACAAAGAAGATAAGTACCCCCTGGTCACGGAAAGTAGTACGGAACTCTCGCAGCCAAATGTAAAACAGGTCGTTGATGCCTTGTTTCACTTTCTCTTTGAATGTTATATCTTTCATTAGGGTACGTATTTATAGTATATCAATGCTTCTTTCAGGCGGTGAACCACCAGGAAGGGGAGCATCATGAATATCAGTAATGCCATATAGTTGGGCCACGAATAAATCATACTGTAACCGTTGAGTGCCTGATCTACATAGATCAGGAAATAGTGGCGCAGCGGAAACAGGTTACTCAATGCCTGAAGAACCGGGTGCATTGCCATTACCGGGAATGAGAAGCCGGAAATGGAGAAAGAGATAACTCCCCAAAGAGAAGCAAAACTCAATCCGAGACGCAGCGTTGGCAGTGTACCTATCATCACCACCCCACAACATTGGGAAGCAAGCACCAGACAAAGGGTAGCCAGTATCATGGGCAGGATACCGCTGTTGCATGGGAAATGCAGAAAACCATACAGGTACACATTATAGAAGATACCCATAATGAAGAATACCACCGTGTGAGGCAACAACTTACCCGCCAATGCAATGTATATGGAGTTGTTACTCATACGAAGCCACTCACGGGCGGTGCGGTCTTTTATTTCCGTACCGATGGAGTAGACGGTTATCATGAATATCATTAGCATGAGTACGCCGGGTACCAGTGTGTTGCACAAATAAACGGAATAGTTCAGCCAGGGATTGTTCAGCGGATGTGTATCGATCACAATGGGTTGCAACAGAGCCATTGCCTGGTCTTCGGTAGCTCCTTTGGCATAAAGCACCGAACGACCGGCAGCTCCGGCAGCCAGTTCGCTCATCATCTTCATATCTTTGAAGAGTAATGAACCGGCTATGAGGTAGGAATTGTTGGTATAGAATGAAATCTTGGGCTGACGCTGGCTTTGTGCATCTGCCGATAGTCCTTTGGGGATATAGAAGAAGCCATAAATCTTTCCTTCCTGCACGGCAATACGGGCATCGGCCACGCTTCCGTAATGTGCTACTACTGCTGTCTGTCCGAAAGCATCCAGATTACGGATCAAATTTCGGGAGGTGGCCGACTGGTCCATATCTACCGCACCTACAGGCAGGTTGGTAGGTAGACCGGAATCCATAAGTGTAGTAAAGAATATGTAGCAGAACAGTGGTGCAATAACCATGCAAAAGAGATAAAGCGGACGTGACACGAGGCGACGGCATTCGCGCTTCATGACCAGCCACAGGGCTATGTATTTCTTTTCTCTTTCCTTCATATGAATAGTGTTCTAATTAATAATGTGTCAATTAAATAATATGTCAATAGGCCAATTAAATAATATAAGTAATCGTTCATCATTATATGATACTATTATTGAAACGCAGAAACTCACAGATTCACGCAAAGCATATCATCGCTCAAGTATAGCGCAGCCATTTAATCTGCGAAAATCTGCGATTATTTGCGTTTCAATAAAACGCTGTCATAGTACGAACTAAATTTGAAGTACTACTTACCAATATATTACGCGACAGTAGTACACCTTCCTTACCTTATTGCGCAGCATCATAGCGCAGCCAATTGGCATATTGGTACATTATCCAATTGGCACATTATTCAATTATTTCTTAATAATCACCGACATGCCCGGGCGCAACCCTTCCACACTTTCCATGGGGCGGGCACGTACTTCAAAGGTCTTCAAGTCAAACTGACCGGTTGTCTTGGTTGCTTTCCAGGCTGCATAAGTACCTAAGTCTTTCATGTAATCTACCTTTAGTTTGATGGCTTTGTTGTCCAGTGCAGGAACAATGGCCTCAAATTCTGCTCCCATAGTGAGGTTCTTCAACAGGTCTTCGCGTACGTTGAAAGTCACCCACATATCTTTCAGAATGGCAATGTTCATGATAGGTGCTCCGGTACCTACCAACTCACCTACTTTAGGGAATATTTCGGAAACTTCTCCCGCAGCCTGTGCAATGAGGAAAGTCTCTTTAACGTAGGACTCTACTTCTGCCACAGCTCCCTTAGCACGTTCTACAAGAGCGGCAGCAGCCATTTTATCTTCGCGTTCAGCACCGTTCTTCGCCATTGTGTATTGGGCTTTTGCTGCTTTCTCTGTAGCAATAGCCGCATTACGTTGCGCGGTCACTTCATCTAATCTCTGTGCTGGCATAACTCCTTGTTCAAACAGATTCTTAACCCGTTTGTATGATTTCTCGGCAATATCAACACCCGCCTGAGCCTTCTGCCACATTTCGTAAGCAGCCTGTATCTGTTCCTGGCGTGCTCCTTTGATTGCTTTCTCATTTTGTGCCTGTGCAGCAGCTTCTGCGGCACGTGCCTGCTCCATTTTAGCAGCAATGTCCGGTGCTTCAAGAATAGCGAGGGTATCTCCCGCTTGTACGGTTTGCCCTTCCTTTACACGAAATTCAAGGATACGTCCCGGGACTTTGCTTGATACACGATATTCATCTACCTCTGCCTGCCCCTGGATAATCTCCGGTCCTTTGCGGAGCATGAAGAAACCAACGACTGCAACCAATGCAATAACTCCCAACAGGGTAAGAAATGCAAGCAGCATATTGCTGTTCTGTGATTTTTGTGATGCCATTGTTATTTAGTTATTTAATTTACAATTTACAGTTGACTATTGACAGTTGCTATGCAGGTGTGCAAGGCAACTCGTTTTCAACTATTGTTATTTACTTATTTAATTTACAGTTATTTAATTTACAGTTTACAATTGCAAATTGATAGTTGACAGCGCAGCTAACTGTCAATTGTCAATTGTCAACTGTCCACTATTTAAGTGTTCCCAGTGACTTCTGTAGATATATCTCCGTCAGTTTTACATCTATCTGAGCGTCTATTTTCTCTGATTGGGCAGATAGCCAGGCGGTCTGAGCTTCGAGTACATTGCTGGTAGCTATTACACCTTCCTGAAATCCCAGGCGGGCATAACGCAAGTTTTCGTTTGCTTTTTCCTGATTCTTTTCAGCCATTACCAGTTTCTTTGTGGCCTCGTTTACTTTGAAGGCAGCTTGATTAACCTGTAACTCTATTTTTTCTTTCGCATCCTCCAACTGATATTGTGCGATGCGGGATTCTGCTTTTGCAGCTTTTACTTTATACATTCCCTCTCCCCAGTGCCAGATAGGTAATTGCACCATAACACCTACGTTCCACATCCCTTTGAATTTATTTTCAAAGCCGTTGAAGACAGAAGGGTTAGTAACCATGTAGTTTCCCATTAATGCTACCGAAGGCAGATGTTCGGCGCGGGTTACGTTTATTTTCTGCTTATATATTTGGGTTGCAAGTTCCAGGCTACGTATTTCCGGACGGTTGGCATAAGCAGTGGTCATGTCAAATTGTGCGTTTGATTTTAACAGCGGCAAATCTTCTATGTTTTCATCAGCGAGCACGATGGGAGTAGTTAAATCAAGCCCGCATAGTTGACAAAGCAACATTCTTGAAAGACTGAGCCCATCCTCTACTTTAGTCAAGGTCATTTCAGCTTCGTTAACTTTCACACGCACAGATAATCCATCGGCTTTAGTCGCTACTCCTTCAGCAATCATCTTCTCTACATCACTATCCAGTTTTTGAAGAAGTTCCAGATATCCTTCCGCTAGTTTTTTCTTATTTACAAGTGAAACGACCTGCCAGTAAGCCTGATCCGTACTTAGAATAACTTCTTGTAGGCCAGAATGGTGTTGCTGGCGCGCCAACTCTTCAGCGTATTTAGTGATTTTGTTGTAAGCACGGATTTTACCTCCCATATAGAGGGGTTGTGTCAAGGTAATAGCACCTGCATATACATTTCGGGTGTCAGTGCGAAAGGCATCTACCAAAGATTCTCCTGCTCCGTTGAGAGCAGGGATCATTTCGTTTCCCATTTGTGTGATGACCGGGGCGAGCTTTTGTGCCAATTCAGGGGGCAGTTGCCCTAAAATAGCCTGTCCGGCTTGCTGTAGAGGACCTCCTATACTGTTCCCTAACCCTGATAACGCACCCTTTTGAGCATCATTTAATAGCGAAAACTCTTTTTGATTTCTCATGTAGGCTCCCGTTGCCGAGATATTGGGAAGATAATTGGTAAAAGCAGCCTTTCGCTGGTAATGTGCAGCATTTATTTTCTCATTACTGATGAGCAACTCTTTATTGTTGGCCAAAGCCAATGCACGGCAACTATCTAAGTTGAGTATACTTTGTGCTTTTGTTGAAAAGAAAATGCTTAGCAGAATTGTCAGAATGAATATTTTTTTCATTGCATCTTGCGTATTATAAAGGTGATACTTCTTTTTTTACAACATAAAATTCAACTACTTTGTTTATGAAGATTTCCTGTTTTTCTCTTAAAACTGACAGAATAATGATTGCATAAACAACGAAACAAAAGTAGAGGCTTTCTATGAATTGGCAAAATGATTTAAGTTTTTTTGAGTATAATAGTAAGGATACTTCTTTTATAGGATAATAAGACGGAATTACGGAACTAATGATACATACTTTTTGCTATAATGCAAAATAAAAGAGATGAGTAGAAATAATGAAATTTTGTTTTTTCTACGTACAACCGTCCGCGATAGCAGGTACCCCCTAAAAAAGATAGCCGTCCAGATTTATGGGCGGCTATTTTTGTGTCAGTTTCCATCTGTCAGGAAGCAAGTCCCGGTATCGTTCTATCGGGGTGTTTGGTGGCCATGCGGGACATTTATCGATAATCTCACAGAAGTAATCAAAGACATTAACCCCACATCGATGGCAGGTAATGGCTAGAGAATGATACAAAGTTGCGGCTTCGGCTCCGGTATGGAAGCCGATTGTCAGGCGACGACGAGTAAGAGATATGTAGCGGTTTACCCGTTCGACTTCATTGTTGTCAAGGCGATATGTAGGAGAAGTGAAGATCCGGGGGATTTCATTCCACTGTTTGAGGGCGTGCTCGGAAGCGGCAAACAAAGGATCATCGGGAGGTATGCCGGGACGGTCTTTAACGGCTATCAGTCTCATGTGGATTTTTTCAAGCATTACTTTTGAGTAGCATTGTTTCCATTGAAGATGATCTTCGGCCATCCATCCGTCTTTGCCGATTTTATGTTTGTGCTCGAAGTGGTAGAGGAGTCCGAAGAACTTCGCTATTTCCTGCGCCTGAGGATTGTCCTTTATATCAAGGAACTTGCGCTTTATGTGTTGCAAGCATGGGAGGCGCTTGATTCCGTTCATTTCTCCTATGCCGACGTGGCGGTAATCGGAGTAATAGTCGCATTGGAACGCTCCTTCAAAGCCTTTTATCTGATTCTCGAAGACCTCGGCGCTGCGAAAGCCATCGTCGTAGAAGAAGTAGACCAGCCCGGTGGTCATGCCGACGAAAACCCAGATGTATGCCTTCTTGATTTTCTTTCCCGAAGGAGTGGTTACCTGCAGACGGACTTTCTGATAGGTCTCATCACCGCAGATGTAATTGTCTTCTACAATCGCCTTGGCAAGTGCCTTGTATAGGTTTTCAAGTTGAGCTTTTGTCTTGCTGACAAGTTTTTGTGCGGTTCCCTTGTCAAGGTCAAAGCTATGAGAGCGGAAGTAAGCGACCGCGTTTTCAAGAGGCATTCCATGAAGATAGCGAAGTTCGGCTAGTCCAGCGATAAAAGAGGCGGTGTATTGCGAGTTGAGTAATGGCGTGGTGGAGCGACGCCCTTGAAGATTTTGTCGTCCTGCGCATATTTCTTCACTTTGTAGATTTTCTTGATGAAGCGCATCGGTTTCATCTCGTAACGCACCATATCCACTGCTCCGATATACTTGGCCAGCTCCGGGTTGAAGTCCGGATTGTCGGGCTCGACCTCGATAATTTCCACCTCACATTCGGGGTGTGTTTTCTTTTTCGCGCCGTTGTTTGTGCGTTTTCTTTCCGGTTTCTTTTCCGACTCTTTCGCTTCGGTCGTCGGCTTGACCTGTTTTTCCGATGGCGAACCTTGCAAACGCTGTATCGCCTGACGTGCAGCCTTTTTCTTGCTCACTTCCGCATTCTTACCTTTGATAACATCCTCCAGCGATGCTATCTGCCGGCGTAACTCGTCCACTGTCACCGTCAGCTTCTCATTAGCTAAAGTAAGTGAACTGATAGAAGCCAACGCCTCGTCCGGTTTCCCTTGCAGGAAGCCGACTTGGCGTTGTAAAAATTCTATCAACTCGTCCTTTTTCATGGTGTAAAGTTACGGAAAATATCTGGCTCGTACAATTTTTACATCATTTATCTATCTGTATATTAAGATATTAGCTCTTTATTTTGTGGCCATTCTGAAGCGATTCTCGACCATGACTTTAACTGGCGTGAGCCCCCTCACGAGCATATAGAAATCATCCCATTGCAGCCGATGCACACTGTCATCGCCCTTTTTTAGCACCTCCTGGAAACGCCCTTGCGAAAGCGTCTTCGTATACATCAAAAAAACGTCGCCATCCCACTTCAGAGCCTTCATCGTCTTGCGATCCTTCGAGAAAAACACATAGACATCGCCCGAAGCCGGAGAATGTCCCTGCCAAGACCACACCATCTGTGTCAGACCGCGGATACCATACCGCATAGACACCGGCGACTGGCATACCCACAGTCGCAACCCCTAATCAAGACTCCACATGACTGCCCCCCTTTCCAATCCTTTGGACAAACTTTGCAACAACTGCTGGGTCTGTGTCTGCGGGGAAACTGACTACCACTTGGCCGTCAACTTTCACAGAGATCACGTTCGCACCTCCTGCAGGAAGAAATCCCGACTCCTCGAAAATCACATCCTCGAAAGGTATTTCCTGACCGTGAGGTGTACTCGTGCCTGGCGGGCCTTTAAAACCCGGAAGTCCTGCCACCTTGAGTTTGTTACGCCACTGGAAGCCAACCATCTGTTTGCTGGTAATACCGTGCTTCCGGTAATATGCCGTGAAGCTACCCGGTTGCCTGCCCGATGCACAGAGAGACTTAAAATCATAATATATACGTGAGCACAGCATTCCTATGTTGCAATAACCAGGAAGTGTCTTGATGGGTTGGAATTCATCCTTCAGAATCTGGCGCATCTGACTTTCCTTAACTCCATTCTTTCTACAATATGAGCTAAAAGAAGACGGTTGCATCCCTTGGGCGCACATCTCCTTGCATGAGATGAAAACCTACCTGTATAGTTCTACTTTGTCCATATTTAAAATGGTTCTTCTTCAATTTAGTTGAACCGTGTTTGATAAGTCACTTTTGCAAAGTTGGCTCTATGGGATTCAAAATCATCAACGCTCATTCTTTTATCAGTTTAATGCTCT